>Ga0209711_10001402_pt1 | contig 23499 bp, 23 predicted proteins | sample ArcticOcean_MG_C_7_FD_187441 | JGI IMG/M metagenome (GOLD analysis project Ga0209711, IMG submission 187441) | Marine microbial communities from western Arctic Ocean - ArcticOcean_MG_CB11_88 (SPAdes) (version 2) | ecosystem: Environmental > Aquatic > Marine > Oceanic | place: Arctic Ocean...
CGGCGCGGGTGATGTCGGCTTACATTGATCTGAATCCAGTGAGGGCTGGGATGGTGAAGAGTCCGGAGAATTATCGCTGGTGCAGTTATGCCGAGGCGGTGGCTGGTGGGAAGCGTGGGTCGTTGGCGAGGCGCGGGATAGCGAGAGTGCTGGAGGAGCGTGAGAATCAGGGAGATTCGGACTCAGCGTATGATGGCTGGGAGGGTTATGTGACACCTGAACATTATGCGTGGCGTGGGGTTGCGGGGCGGTATCGGTTGATTTTGTTTGAGGATGGTGAGGAAATCATTAATGCCTCAGGGAAGCAGGTGCGGAGGGGATTTAGGTCCGAGGATGTGGAGCGGGAGCAGGAACGGGGCGGTAAGATGAGCTTGTCTGAGGTGTTGCGGAGTAAGACCAATTACTTTGTGGATGGTGGAGTGATTGGCGGGAGAGAATTTGTGAAAGGTGTGGTGGAGAGTTTGCGGGGAGGGTATCTGAGTGCGGAGCGCAAGAGTAATGGCAGTAAGATGCCTGATCATGATGGCGAACTATGGTCGATGCGGCAGTTGGAATAGTTGGAATAAAGCGGAGTTGGGGCAGTAGTTTTAGTAGTGAGTAGAACAGCGGGCAGCAACTGTCTTTTGAATAAAGACAATATTCAATCATAGCAGCGCATGTTCCAGCGTGCCAACTTTGAAAAAAAGGTACTATATGAGGTTCTTGCTAATCGACCTACTTGCTGGTGCTATGACGCTTTTTAGTGCGATGACGCTTTCGGATATTTCATTGAGACTTACACGATCTTTAGGAGACCACTTCAGACCCCCTACTTCGGTCCGTCCGGAGTATCGCGCAAATCAAACCCGAACTTAGCGGCAAAGGCAGTCAGATAATCTGCTTTAGGCAACAACACGGGGTAGGATTTTTCCCAGGTCGCGGTCATCATCTCGCCATGCTAGAAGTTGCCGCCGGGTTATACTCATACATGCCGGTCATCACTGAGGCACGAGAGGCCATGCAGATTGCAGTTGTCACGTAGTGATTATCAAAGGTCATGCCAAGGTCGGCAAGGCGATCAATATTCGGCGTCTTTACATCCGAGTTTCCGTAGCACCCATCGAATCGATGTTCTGATCATCGGACATAAGGTAAACGATGTTTGGTATTTCCGCAGCACTTACCATTAAAGTAGAAATCAGTGCCGTGGCGGCTGTTATGATTAGTTTCATTCGAATTTTGATCTGTGGAGGAATAAGACCGAAGGATGAAAAGTGTAACGGGGAAGGACTTTTTTTTAACAGGAATATGAAAAGTGAGAAACAGGAATGAGGTAGGTATTTCAATAATGAGGCGGAGCTATACAGCATGTGTGATGTACAAACTTAGTAGAGTCTTTGACTCACCGAGCAAACCACGATTTCCTACGTGATTTGCTAGTGAGCTAAGAATGAATTTACTTTATTGGAGTGAGTGTGAAATCTTTGATGGTGATTCCTTTCGCTGATCCTTCGCGGGTAAAGGTGAGCTGGTTTTTACCTCTTTTAAGCTCGATGGTGATTGGTTGAGTCTTTTCCCACATTCCGATGGTGAAGGGGAGCTCTATTTTGGTCTGTTGCTCTGCGCTGTTGACAGTTAGTAGCAGGCTTTGTTTCCAGCTTGGTGTCACTACGTTTGCTGTGAGTTGATACTTGCCCGCAGACTTAGCGCTGAATGTGTATTCGAATACCTGATGTTTAGATGTGCGGCTGTAGTGCAATTGCTTGCCACCGAGGTAGCTGTCCATGAAAATGATTTTTCCTGAGCTCTTAGTCGGCTTAGTGGAGGCAACGGCGGGAATGGTGATGACGCCATTATTATTGACGGAGATCTCGCGGTCTTTTGCGGTCATGGTTACTTTGGTAACAAGGACTTTTTCTTTGGTTTCATTTGCCTCTGCGATATCTTGACCGACTGCTGCTAGTGTCTTGGCATCGACTGACTTGATCACGTTCTTCTGGATGTAGAGTGAGATTCCATACCAGAATTCTGGTGCTCTCTTAGAACCGAGCCCATAGACAGGTGTTTCATCCATCACATTGCCGATCCATTGGGCACGCTTTACCTGTAAGAACTGCTTACCTGCGGAACGCGCCTGTGTGGTGGCGAGGAAATCAGTGTCTTGTTTGTAAAGTGTCTTGGTCCAGCCAGCTCCCCAGCCTCCACCTAGATTGATTACCCATCCAGCTGGTGTCCAGTGAGCGAGTGCTGCGTGACCGCGCTGAGGACGAGCCGTGGTGGGGATGCCGAAGGCGCGGAGAGAGAAGCGACCAAAGAAGGCGCGGCGGCCACAAATACCACCGTTTTTGAGGATGTTTTGGAAGAATTGTAGCTGGTCTTCGTCGTATTTGTTGTCCTGAGATCCATAGGGGACATCGCTTCTGACAGATGCCACATAGCGCCAGCGGTAGTCAGGAGTTGAGATATGGTCTGGCCGGTAGTTACGGAGCATCTCTCTGCCCCACGTTAAAATTTCATCAGGTTCTTGGCCGTCGACGACCATACGGTAATCCCAGACACTCATGTATTTAAATGCAGGATCTAGCTCGCCATTGAGTAATGCTTTTTCATAATGAAGGTAACGTTTCACTGGATCAACAGTGGCGGGTGCATCCTTCTTGGCGACTGCGTTTCTTTGCTTGATTGGAGTCGCGTGCTCTAGGCTGATGGCAAGTGCGAGGCGCTGAAGCGTGTCTTTGTCAGCTTGGGTCTTGTTTTTGCTGCTCGCGTTGCTGATGTCATAGTAGATCTGTATCGCCCGACCGTAGTTACCATTTTTTGCTCCATCGGCGATTGAGATCTGAGTCAGTAGCTTTTCGGAAGAAAGTACTGTGTTAAGCATCTTTTCCTGTTCTGCTCCTTGCTGTGCAAATGCTGCTAGACCTGCCGACGTGGCATTTGACATTACTGTGTATTTTGCGAGTTTAGCGTCTAGTTTGTCACTAGTCAGAAGAGTGCTGAGTCCGAGATTACTAACAGACTTTAAGGTTTCTATTTTGGCATTGGCCAATGTTTTCTTTGCATCAGCCATTATTTTTTGAGCGTTCTTTTGACCAGCCATCGCTTTGTCGAGAACTGCTTGGCGTTCTTTTAATGCGGCTACTCCATCGGCTCGGTTTTTTTCCCAGTTGGTAAGTTGCTTTTCTGCCGCATCACGTTCAGCTTTTGACTTGGCTTTTTGTAGCGCTACTTTTGCTTTCGCGATCCCTTTGTCAGCCCCACCGATCCATTTACCTTTAGCGTGACCCACGGCACCTTTTGCTTTTCCGATGGCGTCGATTTTTTTCTGAGCGGCTTCTGAGTTTGACTTTGCTGTTGCTTCAGCGGCGAGAGCATCTGTGTAGGCAGATATTCTCCGCTTATCGACCCGTGGTAATGATGCGGTGAGATCTGCTTTTAAAATCTGTAGCTGCTGTGTATACTTAGAAGCTAGTATTTGACCTCCTGCAGTGAGAGGCGTTGTGGGATTATTCTTGGCCGACTTCTTCTTCGCCATCACCACACTGGATGTGCAGGTTGCGGTGATGATGATTGCCGTTAGTAAATGATTAATGAATTTAGTTCTCATAATAGTAGTAACATCTATCTACGGTCACATTTAGTTCAATCTTTTAAAAATCGCTCTATCTCGTTTTATATCTTGGTTCAGGGAGCTGGGTGATGATCTTTTTGATCATTAGAGCGGCTGAGTGGAGGCACTGGCGGGGAAAAAGGAGTCATACTAGGGTAAATGAATGCCGATCCTATTCAGAGAGAACGAAAGTCTAGGAGGTATAAGGAGCGCAAAGGCTCTAGTCGTGAAGAATCTGAGCGGATATTCGAGGATGGTGCAGTCAGGCTCTACAGCATGCGTGATTTACAAAGTTAACACGGTGAATTATTTTGTTGTCGTGAGGTAGCATTTTATTTTTCTCTACGGAGAGAGCTTACTTATGAGAGCTCTGGATAAGCCTGCTATAAAATCACCTGCCGAGGTAGCAATACTCTGGACAGATGGACATGGCTGTTGTTATGGTTTCGCTCAGTGAAAGTCTTTCTAAAAAACGAGCTGACTCGGCTATTTCTCTTTGTCGTTTTGTGCCTCATCATCGCGGCGATGATGACTCCTTTATTCTATACTTGGGGGAAAGAATTCTCGTCAGGTGATACTGGTGATGGAGTGATGGGATCGATCAAGGGGAGTATGGCGAGAGGCGACCTGGCTCGGTATTATAATAGAGTATTAATGGCGGTGGCGATCATCTTACTTTATCCATTTATCAGAACTCTAAGAAATGACAGGCAGGAGATCAAGCCGCCGTTGAGTATCCGTATTAATCCAAGATGGCAGGGGTGGAAGGATATGCTGATGGGTTTTTTTTATGCGATGGGATATATGGGGATTTTCTTCATGGTGGTTTACCAGTTGGGCTGGGTGACTGTGGATACTAGCGCGTCTCCGGGGAAGGCATTGATGAAGGCAATCGCTCCTGCGGTGGGTGCTTCTTTGATTGAGGAGTGGTTATTTAGAGGGGTATTGTTCGCGCTGCTAATACGGAGTCTGAGCGCGCGTGCTACAATGATTGGCTTATCATTTTTCTTTGCGTTGGTGCATTTCCTAAAGCCCTACAAAGGAAGTCCAGAAATAGTCGATGGTGGTGCGGCTGATGCGGGCTTCAGGTTGCTGGCTCAAATTGGTGAGAAATTTATTCATCCGGAGGAATTTATCGGAGTGTTTTTGACCTTGTTTATTGTGGGCGTGGTGCTGGCGTATGCACGTTATAAAACTGGTTATTTGTGGATGTCTATTGGTCTTCATGCCGGCTGGGTCTTCACGCTGAAGGTCTATCTCGCACTGACTAATAATACCGGGAATGCGCATCCGGTTCTCTATGGGAGTGATATCCGTGAGGGACTCGTCCCGTTGTTTTTTGTCTGCCTCACAGGGGCTGCAGTGTGGCTCTATTTAAGGTCTAAAAAATCATTGCTCTAAGGATGCTGAAGCAATTAAAGCGATTTTTCCCAGGCGTATTAGACGTCGTGTATCCAAGCGCATGTTTTCATTGTGAGAAAGTGTTGGAAGGGAAACATGCGCTCTGTGACGCGTGTTTCGAGGCAACAATAAGAATCGCAGAGGGGTATTGTGATGTGTGTGCTGAAGATTACGAGGGTGAGTTTTCTGAGAATCCAATCTGTCCGAATTGCAGTGATCTGAAATTTTCTTTCCAGTATGCGAAGTCCGCGCTGAAGAACACGGCTAAGAACCGGCAGATGGTGATTTCTTTTAAGTATGGGAAACAGCACTACTTGGTTCGGGTGTTAGCGAAATTTTGCTCTGAGGTGCTGTTGGATGACCCTCGGTTCTCTGAGCTTCCTGCGCCTGTGTTAGTGCCGGTGCCGCTCCACTGGCGGCGAGAATTTCGGCGTGGATTTAATCAAGCTGGGCTGATCTGTAGAGAGTTGTCGCAGCAGACTTCCATTCCTACCTTAAAGCTATTACGGCGTAGGCGTTACACCACCACCCAGACGAGGTTAACACGTGGTGAGAGGCTGAAAAATCTTAAGGGTGCTTTCTGTGTCAGTGGTGATTTGGCGGAATACAGGTCGATAATTATTATTGACGATGTTTTTACTACTGGCTCAACCTCAGAGGAATGCGCGCAGCTGCTGAGGCAAGAATTTCCGAAAGTTGAAAACATAGTTGTCGTAACCGTGTTACGTGGCTAGACTACTTTAAATCAAACCGTAAAAACGCTATGGGAATCTTTGAAAGACCTCGTCTCCGCCAAAATAAAAAGAAAGATATGCCGAACGATCTATGGGCAAATTGTCCTGGATGCGACAAAATGTTGCACGTTCTTGATCTCAAGCAGAACCACCAAGTCTGCCAATATTGTAGTCATCATTTCCTGTTAGGCGCTCGAGAGAGAATAGATATGCTTGCTGATCCAGGATCATTTGCTGAGAGGGATGCGACGCTTTATTCTAAAAATCCGCTGGGCTTTGATAACTACGAAGAGAAGATAGAAATGCTACGGCAGAAGACGAAGCTGAACGATGCTGTGGTCACTGGGAAAATCACTATTCTGGGGAATCCAACTATGATTGCGGTGATGGACTTCAAATTTTTTGCTGGTTCGATGGGATCAGTGGTGGGGGAGAAAATCACCCGAGCTATTGAAAATGCAATCGCAGAAAAGTGCGGGATGATCATCGTTTCCGCATCATCAGGTGCGCGGATGCAGGAGGGGATGCTCTCGCTGATGCAGATGGCGAAGACTTGTGGTGCGCTTGCTAAACTATCGAATGCTGGTCTGCCTTATATCTCCGTCTTGACTCATCCGACTACGGGTGGAGTCACGGCATCATTTGCTACGATTGGTGATATCAACCTCGCCGAGCCAAAGTGCATGATCGGCTTTGCTGGTCCGCGTGTGGTGAAGGAAACCACGCATCAGGATCTGCCTCCGGGATTCCAGACAGCAGAATTCATGCTGGCTCACGGGCTGGTAGATTCCATCGTGGAGCGCCGAGAGTTACGTGCTAGACTAGGTAGCTTACTGGGCTATATGTTAAAGTAACCGTTTATTCAAATGACTTATTCTGAGGCGATTGAGTGGATTTACTCTACTCAGCACTTTGGCGTCAAGCTGGGACTTGATGCCCCTGCTGAGCTGTTGGCTCAGTTTCTGGCATTCCCTAGTAGGGATACCAAGGTTATCCACGTGGCAGGTACGAATGGTAAGGGGTCTACTTGTGCGTTAATAGATTCCGTGGCGCGCGCTCATGGCATAAGATCGGGGCTTTTTACCTCGCCGCATTTGGTGGATTTCAGAGAGAGATTCCGCGTTCATAGCAAGATGATTTCTGAACAGGAGACTGCTAAGTATCTCACAGACATCCGGGATTTGGTAAGTGACTGGGAGCACCATCCTACGTTTTTTGAGATTGCTCTCGCTCTGGGAATGAAGTTTTTTAGAGACAAGGAAGTTGAGCTTATCATCCTTGAGACAGGGATGGGTGGCAGGCTAGATGCGACTACGGCAGTGCCAGCAGATGTCTGCGTGCTAACTCCGATAGCGATGGACCACTCGCAGTATCTGGGAGATACGTTGGCAGCAATAGCTGGAGAGAAAGCGGGGATTATTGTGTCTGATGCTCCGGTGATTTCGGCTATACAGGATAAGACTGCTTCACGAGTTATTGCTGAGACGGCGAATAGAATGAGGGCGCCTCTTACGGTGGTGAATGGACCAGTAGAAGTTTATGGAGTAGGGTTACCTGGCCTTCACCAGAGAGAAAATGCAGCGCTTGCGCTAGAAGCGTTACACCAACTAGGAGTGGAACTGCGCTATGATTCGGTGAAGGATGGCTTAGAGAGTGTTCAGTGGCCAGGGAGATTTGAGGTCACCTCAGAGAGGCCGCTCACGGTAATCGATGGTGCGCATAATCCACATGCCGCTGAGATTTTAGTGAGGACTTGGAAAGAACAATATGGAGATGTTAAGCCTGTAGTTATCTTTGGTTCGATAGAGTGTAAGGACCCGAGAGGTGTGTTGACTCATCTCTTAGAGATTGCTGAGAAAATTATTTTCACACCTATTAATTCACCTAAAACCATCCATTTTGAAGACTTAGATGAGGTTACAGAGCAAGTAAAAGATAAGTTATTAAAATCTGTTGATATTAGTGACGCGTTAAGTATTGCCAGAGGTGAAAATATGCCGATACTCATCACTGGGTCAATTTATATGCTCGGAGAATATAAATCGTTGATCAGTAAAGCCCGCCACCATCCGACCTCTCAATAATTTAGTATGCGAGTAAAGCTTAGAACCAGAAGTTCAACCACGCCTGTTAAGAGGAAAAAAAGTTTCGTTATTGGTAAGGCACCACACCGTGGGCGCAATGCACACATGGCGGGGCGCAAATGGTTGTATTATCGAGCAGCACTGATTTGGTTATTAGCGTTAGTTTTGTTGGTCCTTATGATTACTGCATTTGGCATTGGTGTTTGGCGGAAGGACGGGGTAATGATCTCTGCTGGGATAGCGATGTTTGTAATCTGGATAATCGTGAAGCTCATGTTTTTCTTGGCGAGCAAGGTGACGACATGTCCGCTTTGTAGAGCGAACCATTTCGGAAATAGTAAGTCTATTAAGCACAAGGATGCCTATAAGATTTTTCCGCTATCCTACTCATCTACGGCTGTTGTCACTGCTATATTGCTTCGTTGTGTCCGCTGTATGCACTGCGGAGTGACCTTTGACTTGATTAAAAAAACTACTAAGCAGACTCGTTGATGGTAGAATTTTTTAGCATTGCTCATTAATTCATCATCAGATAAGTCATTTCCATGACAGAAGCGCCGTATCAAGTATTGCTCTACTATTTCTATGTGGAAATAGCTGATCCTGATGCGTACAGAGATGAGCATCGGGTGCTCTGTGAGTCATTAGAATTACTCGGTAGAATCATCGTTGGTAATGAAGGTATAAATGGAACTGTTTCTGGAACAGTGGCGAGCTGCCAGAAATACATGGAGGCGCTCAGGAATGATCCGCTTACCGCAAATGTAGAATTTAAAATAGACCCGGAGCTAGGGCATGTATTCCCTAAGCTCTCAGTAAAATCTCGTGTTGAAATAGTCTCGCTCGGTCTCGGGGATGAAGACTTTTCGCCTAGTGAAACTACGGGAAACTACCTCAATCCCCAACAATGGAAAGAGGCGATGAATGATCCTAATGCGGTGATCATCGATACAAGAAATGATTACGAGTGGAAGCTTGGGAAATTTAAAAATGCTATTCTGCCGCCGGTGGATAATTTCCGCGACCTGCCGCAGTGGATCAAGGATAACCGCGAGATGTTCGATGGGAAGAAGATTCTTGCCTACTGCACCGGCGGTATTAGATGTGAGAAATTCAGCGGCTATTTGGTTCGCGAAGGCTTTGAAGATGTGAATCAACTGCACGGCGGCATCGTTACTTATGGGAAAGATCCCGTAGTGAAAGGTGAGGATTACGAAGGTCAGTGTTACGTCTTTGATGAGCGCATTGGAGTGCCAGTAAATACGATAAATCCAACTGTGATTGCCCACTGTGTGCACTGTGAAGAGCCATGCGAGCGCTATATTAATTGCTCTAACAAACACGGCTGTAACGCACAGCATTTCAGTTGTGAGTCCTGTGATGATAAGAGCCAAGGCTGTTGCTCAGATAAATGCCAAGCCATCATAACCACCTAAATTTACTAAACTATGAATCCAATTAAACTACTACCTCTGTTCCTCAAGATCTCACTACCTCTTATCCTTCTAGACCAGATTTCTAAGTGGTGGATCGTCCTGACATTCAATCAGCCGGACATCATCGTTAAAGGTGAGAGGTTTGTTGATACTCAGGGTATCCAGCAGATCACGGTTGTTGAGGATTTCTTCAACATTATTCGTGTGCACAATCAAGGTGTCGCATTCGGATTTGGCAATGGCTCCGCTTGGGCACCGGTGGTATTTCTTTTCGTACCATTGATCGCACTTTTTCTAGTGCCGCTTCTCTGGAAGAAGAATATTTTTGAAGGAGTCGCCAAGTGGTCAGCGCCGCTGCTGCTTGCGGGGATTATCGGAAATCTTATCGACCGACTCTTCCAAGGTTTCTGGCTTAGAGGTCCTGAGCAGCTCTCTTTTTTTGAGCGATTAGGTCATGGCTACGTAGTAGATTTCCTAGACATCCAGGTGCCGTTCACCAATGGCTATCACTGGCCATCATTTAATGTAGCGGATTCATGTATCTGCATTGCCGCCACATTACTTTTCCTCTCTGCCTTCAAGCCTGAGAAGAAGCCAGAGCAGCCAGAAAATTAGTCTTTGCACGTTAAGAAATCAGTGAGATAGTTCGTTTATCTCATTATGCCTGTCGATAAACTCAAGCTACTTCACCAGCGTCTAACAGAAAAAGTTCTAGGCGCGGAACAACCCGCTACGCTCCTCCTTATCGCGCTTCTTGCAAAAGGTCATGCTCTTATCCAAGGAGCGCCTGGTATAGGAAAGACATCTATCGCGCAGACCCTCGCGTCTTGTTTTGGTGGGGAATTTCGACGTATCCAATTCACTCCAGACCTGCTGCCATCAGACATTTTAGGCTACCATCTCTACAAGCAGAATAGCGGTGAGTTCGAGTTTATTCCCGGTCCAGTGTTTTCTAATTTACTACTGGCAGATGAGATAAACCGCACCTCGCCGCGAGTCCAGGCGGCCCTATTAGAGGCGATGAATGAGGCGCAAGTCACTATTGACGGTAAGACTATCGCTCTCGATTCTCCCTTCTGCGTTATAGCCACTCAGAACGACACCTCTTCCACTGGAACGTTCCCATTACCTGAGCCACAGTTAGACCGATTTCTGCTTTCAATTCCGATGTCTCTTCCTAGCCGCAGTATTCAGGAAAGCATCATTTTATCGCAGCATGCTCAGATAGTAGCCGGAGAAGTAGAACCATTTTTAAGTATAGAAGACATCGTCAATGAGCAGGAGAAGTGCCTGGCCATCCAGCTCTCGGAGACACTTTCTGGCTATATTATAGCGCTCTGCGAGAGCGTGCGGCAGCTGGCTGCTAATCCACACGCTGTCTCCATCCGTGGCTCCATTGCTCTACTTCACGCCGCTCAGGCCTATGCACATTTACAAGAGTCAGAATACGTTTTGCCGGATCATGTGCAGTTCGTTTTCCCTCACGTCATGCGGCACCGCATCATTTGCGACGATGGCAGCGACCCAGAGCACATCATCGAGCAGGCACTCCAGCAGACTGTCGTTGCTTAGAAAGCTAATATCAAAGATGAGAAAATTCTCCACTAAGCTAGCATCGCGAGGCGCCTTCTGTCTGGGAATCGCGGTCGGCTTGTCAGCGGCTGGGATTCTGTTAGGTGATGGTGCACTCATCACGCTGGGGCTGTCTGCTTTGACCCTTATGCTCTGTTGTTATGTGATGGGCCGGTGTAATCTTTCTCAACTGGAAGTCGATATTTCGCTCCCGAATAAATGCCATGCCAACAAGCCGTATAAGCCACACGTAGTTATCCGCAACACGCGCTCGCTGTTAGATGCCTTTCATGTGAAGCTCTACCTTGCCTTTCCACACGGTGCTGTCCTCGGTAGCCAGTCCGCCTGGGTTCCGGCCGGCTCATTATCCAGTGCTGATGTCCCCCTTAAAATTCCGATGCGTGCGTCGAATAGAGAGCACCCCTATAAATTTTGCTCTACGTTTCCTCTCGGAATTTTCAGGTTCTCATCCCGTCAGTTATTGCTTCATCCGCTCACGATTTACCCGCGAAGTATCATCCCGGACGAGCTATTAGATCATGGTGTCTTTGGGCAATGCCAGAGCCCAAACCAGCACTCTAATAACCAGCACTCGGGTGAGCCGCGCAGCATCCGACCCTGGCAGCCGGGTGACGCGGCTAAGAGTATCCACTGGCCCGCATCCATTCGCTCACTGGCACAAGGGCACTCCCTCAGAGTGCGTGAATTTGATCCTCCTGGGCTGCTTCCGGAACAAGCTGTGGTGATATTTCACTCCTTTAGTGCGCACCGAGAAATGATGCGGGAGGACGCCTTCGAGCGTGCTATCTCTCTAACAGCTGGCACCATCGCGCATTTGAGAAATCTCAATATAAGAACCGCGCTTGTGGCTGATTTTATGCACTGGCACCCTATCATCGCTAAGACGAGGCCACAGTATTACGAATGCCTATCGATCCTCGCGGATACTCAGAGAGCCATCGGTACTGAGCTGCATGAGCTGCAATCTGCGCTCGATGAGGTCTCTGATGAACAACAGATCATCATCATTTCAGACATGCCGCCAGAAGCATGGCAGGATCTGATCCTCATCCCAGCCTCCGCCACTGTTATCGATATCCGCCAAGTAAATTTCCCATTTAAGAAAACTATCTCAGCCAAAGAAGCGCTCTCTCAATCAGCTTAGAGTTAGTATAAATTTCATCTCCATCATGCGCGCCGCAATTCTCATCATCAATCTCATCATCGCCTACGTCCTTCTAAGTGGCTGGCCTGATAGCCTGCCTGTCTGGATGCGAGCAGGTCTGGCGTTGATCGTGGTGATGGTCGCTGTGCCCCTGAGCGATGCCTCCAGTAAAAATAGAAAACGCCCCAGACTCAGCAGCCTGCGCGCCCCTGAATGGCTAGACTACCTCTACATCGGAGCAGTGATCTTCTGCATCGAGCTACTCCTTCTAGCGGTCTTCACGCTAGGGCCAAAGACAACGGAAGAGATTCACGGAGAGATGAAATACTGGCTCACCAGTAAAAAGCTTCCCGATGAAAATACCGTTGGGGCGCCGGGGAAACTTAGCCACAACGGTGCTGGTAATTGGCTATGGGATAACCATTTCAGACGCTCGCACCCTAAGCAGGCAAGTAAGAGGCCGCCGAACAAGCCGGAAATTTTCATGAATGTTGCTAGTGAAACTAGCAGAGCGTCGCTGCGAAAACACAGTATTTACCTACGCAGCTTCGCGCTCGACCATTTCGATGGCGATACCTGGTCCATCCATCAACCGACTAAGCTTATTGTCGAAAATCTAGAGGGTTCTAATATCCAGATTTCTCCCGTGAATGGAACCTGGAGAAGTCGGCTGCCGTTGTATTCTCACACGATCACCCAGCCTTATTATAGCAATGGCCAGAACCTCCTCACCACGCTACAAAATACCATCGATACCGATGTGCAATCACTCACCAAGGTCAGTACCGATACCTACGTTCTGCCTCGCTTCATCAAGGATGAAATCAGTTACAGCTACTCTGCCACTTCACAGCCAATCCTGTTAGATCAAATCGTCGAGCTTGATAAAAATATCGCCGTTGGGGAGTCGCCACATAGTGTTTATGTCAGTAAAGTAAATAATTCTAGCCTCCAGCGTAAGCTGACAAAATTCGCCGCATCTGTGGATAAAAGCTTACCCCTGTCGTTGCAGTTGAGCGCCCTAAAAAAACTGATCAATGACCAGTGTAGCTACTCGCTCGACATAGAGAACAAGCGCGAAATCAATGCACTGGAAAACTTTCTCTTCGAGGAAAAGTCTGGCTACTGCGAGTTCTATGCCTCAGCCGCCGCCATGCTCTGCCGTGAGCTAGGGATCCCCAGTAGGATTGCGTTTGGTTGGTCTGGAGGTAAGTTTTTCGAGAGCTCAGAACTATTCGTATTTCGATCCAAGGACGCTCACGCCTGGACAGAAATTTACCTAGATGGCTACGGCTGGGTCATCTATGACACCACTCCTCCGTCGGCAAATGCAGTCACGGAATCTGAATCGGGTGAAGATCCACCAGATCTAACAGACAACGAAGAGTATCTAGATGAAGAGTATTTAGATGAAGAGATGGAGGAAGGTTTATTCACCTGGATGAGGGTTCTAATCGTGCTGGCAGTATTCATATTTCTTGTGATCATATTGTTGCTCGTCAGAAGATTTACTCTGCCTAGCCAGAGCTCAAGCAGCGCGGTCTATGTGAAGCACGAGCCAAAATATCTCCAACTCTTCCAGAAAGTCTCAAGCAAATTAGGCTACCCAATCAAACCTGGTCAGACCCTCATGCAGAGCGTCCAGTATCTGAAGAATCAGCACATAGATGTGGCTGGATTAGATGTTCTGTTAGATAATATTCTCAGCTATCACTACGACACCGTTTACAGGTATGCGCCAGCAGATAAAGTGACCGAAAGTAATATTACTAGCGAGTTAAAGAAGATCTACAGGCAGGCAGAAAGTTAGCTGGGCTGTTATTTCCCTAACTTCAGCACACTAGCCTTCACCAAGACGAGCCACTTTCTTCTCTCGTCTGGCTTTCCATCCACCTCTGGAAAATGTGTTCCTGCTAGCGCAAACTCGCCATCTAATACCGTGAGCACGGTATTCATTCTTAGGGTATAAAAAATAGGCCTTCGAACATCAACCTTTGCAAACTCTGTGACCGATTGAGTAAGCACGTTATCGGCATCACGTTTTTAGTCTCAAATGCGGTGGGAGTGGGTGGCAAAATAGTAAGGATATTTTAGGGGTAGGAGGCACTGTGTGATTTCAGTTGTATTTGGGTATCTATTCGTGGATTCATAAATAGATTTAAGTTTATTACCGCGATAAGTTACAGATATATATCGTCACGCCAGCCGCCATTTGATATCCCTTGATTGAAACGATGACTATCTTTGAAAAAATAATTGCTCGCGAGATACCGGCTACAATTGTCTATGAGGATGATCTCTGTATTTGCTTCCATGATATTTCGCCGCAGGCGCCTACGCATCTATTGATGGTTCCTAAAAAGCGTATCGTGCGAGTGGGGGAGGCTGATGATGAAGATAAAGAAACTCTCGGGCATTTACTGCTCATGGTTCAGCAGGTGGCGCGGCAGGAAGGCTTTTTGGAAAATGGATTCCGCGTCGTAATCAACAACGGCGGTGATGGGGGAGAAGAGGTCCCTCACCTGCATCTACACATCCTCGCTGGTAGAAAAATGACCTGGCCACCGGGCTAAAATAAAAAATGAATGAGTTAGAAATCAACAACAAGCGCAGATTCTGGCGAAGAGTTCTCATCGCAGGGTTTGTTGTTCTCTTGCTGGCTCTGCTGATGATGGTGTCATTGTATTTCTCGGGGATGTCTGATGTTAGAGAGCAGGCTGGGATGGGTTCTGAGTGGGAGCAAGAGATAGCGATGTTGGCAACGAGGAGTGAGCTTTTGTCATCCGCTGGAAAGTGGACGCTGCCGTTCGCCATTCTGGCTTCGCTGATGATGAATGTTTCCAGATATAAGCTCAGAAAGCTGAAAAAGATCCAAAACGCCAAAAAATAAAAGATTACACACATTAGGCTTGAAATCTATCCCGTTTTGTATTTATTGACTTACCGCTAGCGCAATCAGCCCTTTAAATTTAAATCTAACTACCTCTGAGACTCACTATGGAAAAATCGAACATTATCCCGTTTGACCAATCCGATGAGTCCAGCGGAACATCAAAATCACCTATGAAAAGCAGCCTCGTAGACCAAGCAGCCCTGATCGTAAAAGATCCACAAGTTCTCGTAAACATCGTTTCACAGCGTGTCCGCCAGCTTAATTCTGGAAGGTCACCACTCATTGACGCTCTGCCATCTATGGGCGCCGCAGACATCGCACTTACTGAGATTATCGAAGGTAAGATCGTGGTGACACCGGCTGAGACTGTGTGATCATTTCAGCTACTAACATAAGGAGTAGCCACCCCGCCCCTCTAAAGTCAGAAGAATCATGAGTGCAGAAATCTCCAAGAACCGGAAAGCTCGCCATGAATACCATATTTTAGATACTTACGAGGCGGGCGTTGAGCTCAAGGGCACCGAGGTGAAATCCATCCGTGCCGGCAAGGTAAATATTTCAGACGCCTTCGCCAGAGTTGATAAAGGTCAGCTCTTCCTGCATGGATGTGACATCCAGCCATGGGAAACTGCAGGCCCTTGGTTCCAGCATATGTCTAAGAGGCCAAGGCGGCTATTAGTGCATAAATCTGAGATCCTGAAATTAGATCAAGTGACCTCTCAAAAAGGGTGCACCCTAGTTTGTTTGCGGATGTATTGGAAAAACAAGCGCGTTAAAGTGGAAATAGGAGTTGCCCAAGGAAAGACCCATACTGATAAGAGACACGCTCTCAGAGATCAGGTGGAAATGCGCGAAGCACAGCGTGAGGTCTCTAGATTTAATCGGGGGTAATGATTAAGCGATGCCAGATCTAAGCCCTACTAAACCAGTCATCGTTCTCGTGCAGACCCAGATGGCGGTCAATATAGGAATGTGTGCCAGAGCGATGCTCAACTGTGGGCTAGATGAGCTCCGGCTAGTTGCCCCCAGAGATGGCTGGCCAAATACCGATGCCATTGCACCCTCAACCGATGCTAAGCGCGTGCTAGAGTCTGCGAAAGTTTACTCCACCGTGGCGGATGCGGTAGCGGACTGCCACCAAGTCTATGCAGCTACAGCCCGAATCCGGCATCTTAATACTCCAGCTGTAACTGCCGCCGAGGCTGCTGCTGAAATGCACTCAGCTACTGCTGCCAGTGAGGGTGAAAACCGTCCTGCTATTCTCTTCGGACCCGAAGCCTCAGGTCTGGATAATGATGCCATGTCTTACGCTGACCGGCTTCTTCACTACCCGATGAATCCAGAATTCACCTCACTTAATCTAGCTCAGGCCGTGCTGCTATTTTCCTGGGAATGGTGGAGCACTAGAGCGGGAGCGACTACTAGCTACGAGCAAGGGTGGGAGGCAGCACCGAAAGCCGAGCTAGATCATTACTTACAAAGGCTAGAGGATGAGCTAGAAAAAGCTGGTTTTTTCACAAACCCGGCAAAGCGGCCGAACACAATTCGAAAAATTCGCGCCCTCTTTAGCCGATCTAATCCTAGTTCCCAAGAAGTGAAAAGCCTACAAGGGATCATTACTGCACTCAATTCTCCGCGTAGATGATCCAGCAGGTAAAACTTACTGAGCCTCTTACTGAGCCTTTAAGCCTGTTATGTCGCTTTGCTTACTTGCAATATAAACGAGTTATGTACATTGTGTTTTCGAGCCCTTTTTCAATGCTAAAATGAAATTTACCCTTAGAAAAAATAATACTGACGCTGCAGCCTCGGATAGTAATTTAGCTAAGCTAAAGATACCCGAGCACTTGGCTATTATCATGGATGGTAATGGTCGCTGGGCAAAAAATCGTGGGCTACCGCGGGTGGCGGGTCACCGAGCTGGAGCTGACTCTGTTAGAAGTATAGTCGAGTCATGTGATACCCTTGGGGTAAGGTTTTTGACCCTGTATGCATTCTCCTCGGAGAACTGGAATCGTCCACAGAAAGAGGTGGATGCACTGATGGAGCTGTTAGAAAGATTTCTGAAAGAAAAGACTCCCGAAATGATGGAGGACAATGTAAGGCTGACAGCCATCGGTAGACTAGATAAACTCCCGTCCTACGTAAGAGTGGAGCTGGATAAGGCGATAGCCACCACCGCATCGAATACAGGGGTAACGATGAATTTAGCGCTTTCTTATGGTGGGCGTGAAGAAATAGTGGATGCTGCTAAGAAGCTGATGAGGAAAGTATCGGCGGGGGAAATTGCCATAGATGATGTGGATAATGATGTCTTTTCTGCCCAGATGTACACTGCAGACATCCCGGATCCATGCCTACTCATTCGCACATCGGGTGAAGTGAGGCTTTCTAATTTTCTGCTCTGGCAGCTCAGCTATGCCGAGATAGTAATCACGGATAAACTTTGGCCGGATTTCGGGCATGATGCCCTGATCGATGCACTCAAAGAATACACCAAGCGAGATCGCAGATTTGGTGAAATTTAATCGGACAAAATGGAACGCTACTTATTACTGTTAAACGAAGACCATGACTATCTAGACTGGGCTGCAAGGAAGCTAGAGGCTGATGGTATCCGCGTGTTGAAATGTGATGACGCTGAGAAGGCGCTAAAGGTCATTGAGAAGGTGGATGTTGAGATAGCCATCGTAGATATATTGATGCCCGCTAGTGATGGAGGTGATGGTCTGTCGGTTCTAAAGCAAATTAAAGCGAAGGCGAAAAACTGGTCAGAAATGCTCTTCATTCTCACCGCTAGCTTTCCTACAGCGGCTCAATTGATCAACGCCACGCAGCTCGGAGCGCATGATATTCTCAAGAAGGAATCTCTTACATTTGAGCTAAAGAAACTCATTGAAGACGCGTGGCAGGTCATCGATGCGCGGAAGCTAGTGCATGAAACTCTACCAGAGAAAAATGAAATGGTTAAAGAGGGTGATGTGATCGGCTCATCGAAGGCATTTCAAGATCTCTTCAAGCTCGTGGGAAAGGTGGCGCGGACTGATGCGCCCGTGCTAGTCACTGGTGAGAGCGGCACGGGTAAGGAACTAGTTGCTAAATCTGTGCATCAATATTCGCCGCGTAGCCATGGAGAAATGATTGCTCTAAATTGCGGTGCTATCCCAGAAAACCTGTTGGAGAGCGAACTCTTTGGTCATGAAAAAGGCGCCTTTACCGGAGCAGGTTTTAAGCGTATCGGCAGATTCGAACAATGTGATAATGGCACACTATTCCTCGATGAGATAGGGGATATGCCACTCACCGTCCAGGTGAAACTTCTGCGGGTTCTCCAAGAAGGTACCTACTCCCGGGTTGGCGGTAATGAAGTACTCAGCACCGATGTGAGGATCATCGCCGCTACCAATAAAGATTTAGCCTTCGAGGTGGCTGAAGGTAGATTCCGTGAGGATCTCTACTATCGCCTGAATGTGGTAGAGCTTCACCTTCCTCCACTCCGCGAGCGGGTGGATGATATCCCCCAACTGGCCGTCCATTTCCTCAAGAAAATCACCAAGAAGCAAGGGACGCACTGTAATGGTAAGATGCGTCTCTCCGCAGAAGCCATTGAGAAACTCTGCGCACAGTCATGGCCAGGAAATATCCGCGAGCTGGAAAACACCATCGCCCGAGCCTGCGCACTGGCGGGCTCAGAGGTGCTTCTCCCAGATGATATTATCCTCGCCGGTTCTTCGACTAGATCGAATGCTAAAGTGGTGACGGTGTCCGCGGGCCTCCAGCAAGTTATTTCTCAAGTGCCAGAGGGAAAGAATGTTCTAGCTTGGATCACAAAAAGACTCATCGACGATAGCATAGCTGCCGCAGATGGTGACCTTGCCAGAGCAGCAGAAAAACTTAATCTCAGCTTAAATGAACTACAAGATCATATGGGATCTTATTAATTTTAGCTATTTTATACGGCTCTGAGAGAGCTAGATATTTCCAGTTCAAGGTGGAGGATATTAGTAAATTAATCTTTTTTCAGCATGATGGAGGCAGGGCTTGCCATGAAGGCAAATTTAGCTAATATCGCGCCTCGAAGCTGAGAAGAAATCTCGCACGAACTCTTTTATACACATTATCATGTTACGCAAAACTAGTATCATCATCACACTTGGCCCCGCTACAGACTCCCCAGAACGCCTCGGCGAACTCATCGATGCTGGAGTCAACGTCTTCCGTCTCAATATGAGCCACGCACAGCACGACTGGTGCAGAACCGTGGTTGCAGATATCCGTAGGATCGCTGAGGAGAAGAAAAAGCACGCCGCAATTCTCTTTGACCTTCAGGGACCATCCATCCGGACTGGTGACCTAGATGCTCCCTACCAGTTAAAGGTAGGGGACAAATTTGAAATAAGAAAGCAGTCTGCTGAAGCATCTATTCCTTTCTCCACTACGGTGAACTATGAAGGGATGATGGACGATGTCGCTCAGGGAGCCACACTCGTAGTGGACAACGGCACCATGCTTATGGAGATCGAGCAAAAGCATGATGATAGACTCATCTGCCACGTCCTCACCTCAGGTAAGATCGGCAACCGCCGCCACATCAACCTACCAGGAACAAGACTCAATCTTCCCGCCCTCACGGAAAAAGATCACAGGGATCTCAAGGTTGCCGTTGAATGTGAATCAGACTTTATCGCTGGCTCATTCGTGCGCGATGCAGCTCACGTGAATGAACTCAGATCCGAGATGGAGAAGCTCGGTGGTAGAGCGAACATCATCTCAAAGGTAGAAGATCAAGAAGCCATCAAGAATATCGATGATATCATCATCGCCTCAGACGTTATCATGATCGCCCGGGGCGATCTAGGTATCGAGGTGCATGTAGAAGAGCTACCTATTATTCAGCGCCAGATTGTCAACCGTTGCCACGTCCTAGGCACCAGAGTTATCGTAGCCACCCACATGTTGGAATCTATGATCATAAATCCTACGCCAACGCGTGCAGAGGTCACAGACGTTTCTACCGCAGTTTATGAAGAGGCTGATGCCATCATGCTCAGTGGCGAAACCTCAGTCGGTGAGTATCCTATCCGCTGTGTAGAGACACTCGACCGTATCGCAAAGCGTATGGAGCGAGCAGGCTCTATCGGCAATGGTAAACTCGCCGTTTTAGAAACTGACAAACAAAAAGTGATTCACGCTGCTCTCAGTCTTGCGGACTCGATCCCGAATGCGCAAATAGTGGTCTTCACCAGACGTGGACTGATGGCCACACAATGCGCAATGCTCAGACCCTCCACCACCATTCACGCCTTTGCACCAGAAGCCATGGTTTGTCGTCAGCTAGCGCTCGCTCGTGGCATCGAGCCAAACATGATCCCATTCAATGATGACCCACTCGTCACTATCAACAATGCTGTGGAATACATGAGAGAAGATGGTGTGGTAAAGGAAGGCACACCACTTATCGTCGTCTCTGACACGCTTCGTAAGAGCAAGATGGTGGACTCCATCCTGCTTATCTATGCATAAGAGTGACAGCAACACCCCTAATTTCGACCATACGCAAGCGCTCTTAAAGTGCCTGCGCACCTCACCGCTTCTCGTAGATCATCTACCAGAGGCGGTTTGTTTTGATAGAGGTAAGTTTTCTAATGGAGCAGAGCTTACTGATTTAAAATTAAACGATGCCCAAAAACTGGGTCACCTCTACGAAGATGCACTTGAGCAAGTACTGATCCACTCCCCAGAAATCAATCTGTTAGAGAAAGGTATTCAGATCTTTAATGACAATAGAATCACCCTTGGTGAGCTAGACTACCTTCTAACAGACCTCTCCACCGGCGAGTTCATCCACCTAGAGCTGGCGGTTAAATTTTACCTCATCAGTTACAAAGAAGAGATCGCTACTTACCCCGGCCCAGACCCACGTGACAACTGGCTCAATAAGCTCCAACGCCTCCAGCAGCACCAGCTAAAATTAACCCAGACAGCCGCCGCGGAAAAACTTCTGTTAGAGAGTTACGGTATCTCAAAGATCATCCCCCAGCAGCTTATCTACGGCAAAGTCTTCGATCACTACCGAGCCACTCATCAGCCCTGCCCCCCAGCGATGAATCCCAGCTGTCAGCGCGGAACATGGAAGTACCTCAGCGAATGGCAGCGAGACTCAAAAGACGAAGAAATCACCATTATCCCCAAGCCCCTCTGGCCATTAGAGTGCGATGAAATCCTACTCAGTAATCTCCCCCCAGTCAGCAGAGAAGAATTCATTATAGGAGCCAGCGAGCGCTGCACCATGATCTGGGACGCTACCACTAATAACACCCAATTCATCGCGCCAGATACTTGGGGGAAAAGTGAGTAATTGAAGGGCAGGTCTCTTTGGGGCCGTAAAAGTTAGTTAGGCTATCGCAAAGTCGCCAAGTAACTGATGATATCCCTGATTTCATATTCGTTCAAGAGTAGTCCCATAGGAGGCATTGAGGACATCAGCGTGTGCGTTTTTATTTGATCGACGGCTAAGGTCTTTTTCGTCGTATCGGGAAGTGTGATAAGCCATATTTTAGCACCTTTCTTTTCTAAAACACCTGATACTTGTTCGCCAGTTTTAGTTTCTAACAAAACAGAACCGTAACCTTCTGAAAGATCACTATTAGGATTTAGTAGGGAATCTATAAGATGCGCTCGGTCACGAGTTTTACCAATTTTTGTGAGGTTCGGGCCAATTCCAGCATTCACACTTTTACCGATCTGGTGACAACGGATACACTGTGCTGCCGCATGGGTCTTCACAATTTTTTTCCCTCTTTTAGGATCGCCACCAAACTCCAAACGTTCTGGTGTGGCAGGTAAGGTGATGCCACGTATCTTCGCTGCCTGCCACATTTCAAGCTGCCACTTCCTCGGGGTCGTTCCCGCTTTGTACTGCGCCAGCAGCGTCTGGAATCGAGCCGTTGCCTTGAGCTTATCTTTCAGTTTGGCTAATTCAAGCAGTGCCTTTCCATATCCGCTTGATTTAGGATCATCGAGAATGGCAAGCAAAAGGTCAATCACGGGAATCCCCGCTTCTTTTGCTAAGCCCCGCGCGGTCTCTTGAACGTCGGGATTCTTAGAGGCAAGTCCCTGTTCAACATAGTCCTTGAGCTGCGGATCTTTCGCTTCTGCAAGTGCCTTGAGCATGAGAGACTGGAAGCGATCAAAATGGGCATAAGCTTTCTTGAGCCACTGACTGTTTCCTAACTCAATGACTCCTTTGAGAAGGACCTCGGTGAGTTTGGCGTCATTGAGAATGGTTTCTTGAAGTCCTTCGACCACAGCATTGACTGGCGATTGATCACGCGGTTCTTTTGCGCGGAAGCGACCATCAACTGGGTCTAGAGCAGGTGCTTTTGACCACCAAAGAATGGAAGCGAGTGCCACAGCTCGGGCATCCGATGAAGCACCCTCATTGGTCAGAAGAAAGTCAGCCAAAAGTTGCAAGTCATCTGGAGAACCGTTCCTCAAGGCAGCGTTAATGGCGCGGCGCAAGAGTGGCTCGCTTTTTAGATGATGTTTTGTGAGGATTTTAGCAAGATCAGGGAGTGCTTCAGGTATCGACAGGTCATCATGGATGGCGCGGGCTGCTTCGAGTAATACACGCTCGTCTTTGTCCATTAAAAATGCGCGAACTTCCGGTGCTTTGAGTCTCCTCAAGGCAACAATCGCAGCCAGACGAACGTTCGTGTTTTCATGGCTTGAAAGTGCCGCTAGCTCGGAGGCTGACATGGTGCCTTGAATGCCCATCGATCCTGCGTGGCGAAGATAAGCGTCCGCTTTAGCGGCAGGGCTAGCAAGTAGAATGACCAGTTCGGAAGCTGCCGCCTTCTCCCCACAGTTCCCGAGAGCAATGGCTGAAAAAAATGGCACCCGCATCGATGGACTACCCAGCCCTGCGCGTAGTTCAGATCTGTAGAGTGAGGATTGCGCACCCACATCACCGACGACTTTTGCGAGTTGGCTCAGGACTTCAGATTCGGAAGTCTTCCAGAAAGGGGCTAAGTGTTTTAAGAGTGCTGGCCGTGTTCTAGCTGCCTGACCGATCCCCCAAATGGCATGGAGTCTAGCAAGGAGTGGTGTGCTTTCTTTAGCTTGTGCAACAAACACTGTTAGCCCAGAAGTCCCCCGACGCACGAGCTCGAATTGTGCTTTTAAGCGGACTCGCTGATCTGCATGACCTAACCATATCGAAAGAGTTTCTGAGGGTTGTTCTGCTTCGTTACTCTGGAGAATAGCTTGCGTCTGGTCACGCAGAGGGTGGCGGTTTTCTTTTGTAACATCGAATCTATAAATGGCTCCCACGTCGCCCCTTTTTACCCGATCATTTTTATAGCTGGCAGCGAAGAGCGCGCCATCTGGGCCGATAGCTAAACCGGTGTTGGTATTACCTCCAGGGATCTTGTCATGTTCCGTGAATTTGAAATAGGCGCCTTGAGGAGCGAAGGAAAAAACGCGAACTTCATTTTTATGGCTCTTCGTAAAGTTTAGTGGAAGTAAAAGCTAATTGCCTATTGGTCTGGTGAATGTAAAGCTTGGGCAATGGAACTTACTTCAGCTCATTACGCATTACTATTAGGACTTCAGGAACCTTGGGAA
>Ga0209711_10001404_pt1 | contig 23471 bp, 37 predicted proteins | sample ArcticOcean_MG_C_7_FD_187441 | JGI IMG/M metagenome (GOLD analysis project Ga0209711, IMG submission 187441) | Marine microbial communities from western Arctic Ocean - ArcticOcean_MG_CB11_88 (SPAdes) (version 2) | ecosystem: Environmental > Aquatic > Marine > Oceanic | place: Arctic Ocean...
ACATTAAGAGTATATAATCCTGAATTAAGGGCAATAGTGGTATTAAAAAGTGTCGTTATAACAAAATTAGAATCGCTCTCTATTACAACTGTTCCATATCCATCTAATATTTCCCAACTAATTTCTGATGGGTAATTGTCTGATAGGTATTGAATGTTTATCCAAGAGTTTTGAGTGAACCCTAAAAAAGGTATAAGTAGTGTGGTTAGGTATAGAAAAATTTTTCGCATAGTCAGTTCTTTAATGATAAATATCCATTTGGCCATAAAGGATATTATTTTTATATTTGTAACCTAAAAACCACACCCGTAGCTCAGTTGGATGGAGCAACTGCCTTCTAAGCAGTAGGTCACAGGTTCGAATCCTGTCGGGTGTACTGTGAAATAAGTGTAATTTAATTCACTTACTAGATTTTATAAAAAATTATGTTATATTTAAGTATATGGGGGTGACTGGAATTGATTGGCATCAGTCGATTAGTGTCAGCACGTCAAGCCTGAATTAAGCTTGTAAAACTGATTCACCATTTCTAAACGGTGACGTATTAGATAATATGGCGACTCTTGGACTTGTCCGTGAGGGGTCATTAGCGACAGCGTAGTTAGACTACGAAGTTGTTACATCCTATCTAGAGAATTTAAGATTTGTGTCTTTAGTTTTTGGGGTGTCAAGTAGACAAATCGAACCCGGTACCAACTATTCTGCCGGTAAACAAAGAGAATGGTTGCGATGGTCCCAAAGGTTGTTTATTCTATAGGGTTCATCAAAGACAAAGGAATAAACTAAACGTGTAGGATAGACTTTAGTTTACGATGAACAAGACGGGGGTTCGATACCCCCCACCTCCACCAAAAAAGAAAAGGACCGTTAGGTCCTTTTTTTATATCTAATTACGTATAATATAATAGTATTACAATAAACTACATGTGTTTACATATAATCTTTATTCTATTTTCCTCCCATCTTACCCATTAGTTGGGAGAGTAGGGAATTAAGTATACCGTCGGTTCCACCCGCATCACCTGTACTTGAAGATGGTGTGGGAGGTGGTGTTGCAGCAGCTTTTTGGTCGAACATCCCTTGAAGCTTATCAACCTTAACTTTATGTCCGTTACATATCATATCTCTTATTTTTTGTTCTATTCCTTGGTACATTGATGTATCATCCAACCAATCGGCCAACGAATTTTGTAGTAGTAAACCAAGATTAGTGTCTTGACCACCAAACAGGGTACTTCTTCCAACCCAACCTATAACATACTCAGGCAAACCTTTTACTATAGCAGAAACTAAAACATTACAATTCATCAATAATTGTGGTAAATCCCAAATAGGAACATTACCTAATACTGTTCTTAAAAACAACTTAGTTTCTCCAGTAGCTCCAAATTTTTCTAAAACCCAACCATAAAAACCTTCCCTAACAGAATTCCATATAGAGTTCATTGCTCCATCAGATGATATTGGTGCGGCCTCATTTAATGGTTGACATTTTTTTAATGCTTCACTTATTACCTCTTCACTGTAACCATGAGATTTTAATTTATGACATTCTTTGTGAAAAGAATCAAAAGTAACTTTAGGTGATTTACCTTCATTTAATTTACTCCACTTAGCAAGTCTAGTTTTCACTAACCTAACTTTATTTTCAGATAATGGTTTAGGTTTTTTAATATTGTTTTTTACTGTGTCTTCAATTAAATCAATTAATTCTGACTCTTTTAATCTTAAAGTTTTTTTCATTTGTTTTTATTTTCTTATACTAATAAATATATGTTTATGTTGTAACTGTTTTTTCTGCCAATATTTCTTTTAAAATCTTAATGAAATCTATTTTATCCCCTTCTGGCATACCCATGATGTCTTCTTGACCTTCTGGAGTTGATACGTAATCAGCAAATTTTTCATTTACTTCTTCTTCTGGCATATTGGTTAGTGCCTCTTCAGCTACACCCATCCCAGTTACCCATACCGCAAATTTTGCATATAATTTAGTTCTATTTAATAAACCTTTTCTTTGCATTCTTGTTAACAAACCACCACTTTTTCTAAATACCCTCATTTTAACTCCAGTCGCAGATAATTTAGAAGCGTTAGTGAATAATTTAACATAGGTTTGAGCATCTTTAGATAATTTACCAAATCCAGGTATTTTACCTATTTTTGCTAATAAACCACTTAAGAAACCAGTCAATTTGGAATTATTAAAGCCATCTAAGAAAGTTTTTCCCATTTTTGTTTTTCCCATTTCACTGGCAACTTTACTTGCACTACCTGATTTCATTGCCGTATTAATACCCTTACCACCAAACTTACCTAGTTTCATAGCTCCCATAATTGGTTTTGCTATTACGTCACCTAGATACGGAACTAGGGAAACTAAACTTAACACACCATAAAATAAGTCCCCTTGTTTAAAATACGATATCGCGTTTATACCATCAGCTATACCAGTAGGGTCCACAATACCAACAACATCTAACATTGTATTGTACCACTTTGATTCGTTAAGTGGGTTCCCCTTACCTCTATTGATTGAGTATGTGTCAGCCCAATGTGTTATACCACCACCAGCAGGGTTTCCAGCCCCTCTAGACACACCACTCTCCCAAGTTTTAGCACCGGTACCACCAGCATCAGATGTACCATCACTAACACCACCACCGTCAGTACCTTCTTCTTGTTCTTTAATTGTTCTATGGATTAAATCCACCAATTCATTTTCAGTTACTCTTACTTTCATTATTGTTTCATTTTAATGTCCACTTTAGTACTAATAGTCACCTTACCATCGTTACTTTTCCAATTCCAAGTCTTCATTAACTTATCATCCTCCACATCTTCTTTAGTTGACACGTCTCTTAGTGAAAAAGCCCCAGGTAATCCCTCCATGTATTTTTTTACATTACTAAACATTTCCGAAGCTACTGGATGTGATATCTTAGGTGTAGGTGTATCTAATTTTTTTTCTGTAGATTCAGAATCAGTCATAGCTTCCATAACTTTTTTTAATTGTGTTTCTGTTAATTTTATTTGTCCCATAGTAATTTTGTTTTAATCCAATCTTTAAAATATTGTTTGATGGATTCGTTAATTTTATTATTTATATTGTCTGTGTCGTAGTCGTCTTCTTCATTCATGTCAGATACAACTTCAGTTATTAAGTCTTTTTTAAAAGTATGTAATATCAACTCTTCAAATTCTAATAACCTAAAACTGTCTTTTTCGTGCATCTCAGATAAAAAAGTAAAAATTTTATCCTCCAAATTAATCACTTCTTCTGAACCAATATACGGTAAAGGCTGTCTACTTGTGATTTCAGACACAATTTGTTGTAGGTAATCCTCTAATTTTAATTCGGTTTTCATTGTAAGTTTATTGATAAATATTTGTATATGTGTTAATAGTTTAGTATATTTGCATAGAATTTTAACTTTGTATTAACCCTAAAAAATATTTACCATGAAAACACTAAAATTTATCTACCTACTACCATTACTATTAGCTGTATTTACAAGTTGTGAAAAAACTGAATTTGAGGACTTGAACATAAACACTTTAGAGGGTGTGGATTGGGAATTATATAGTGGTAGGGTTTATGTTGAGAATTTAGACAATGGGGAAACTTATTACTATGACCACTTTGGACCTAATAAAACAACAAGTAATTTAGACATATATGGTGGTTCACTATCTTCTATAGATTCTCTATCGGTTAACCAATCCAAGTGGTATTTTTCCAATGGTAGTTTTATTTTAAATGGGACAAAACACTACGATTATACAAGTTCTGGTGTTGGGGAACTGACCCAATACAATGTTATAGGTGTAGAACCTTTCTCTTCTTCTAGAAATATAGGGGTTTTAGATTTAGAAGAAGACCACATGACGGTATTAGTTTATGAGTCTTATGAATCACAAGATGGTGTAAACTACCGATACTTCTCTACACTAACTTTTGTTAGAAGTGGAACATCTTGTGGTGACTGTACAATAGACGTTTACGATAACTACACATATGGTGGTATATTAAATAGCATTTACGATTCACCTTCAGTTTCACAATCTTTAAATGGCTCTAGTTGGGTTATAACACGTTACGATGTGGGTATGTTACCTTATTACCCAAACGACACTTTAGAATTTATTAGTAACGTTTCTTACACCGTAAATGGGGGTGACTGGAGTAACTACACTATCAGTAATATAGTGGGCACCAATATGAATAGCCTTACTCTTTATGAATGTAACACACTAGGTGGTAATTACTCAGGTCAAGTATCACAGTCTTTTATTGAGGATGGGTCAATTAACAATGTATCTTTTAGTGGGGTGTTTGGTACACCTAACAGTGTTAATGTTTGGTTGGAAAGAATTAACTAGTACTCTCCCTCCTGGAAATAACCGTTAAGGTCTCTTTCTGTACTTTCCTGAATATTTTCTAGTGTATTAATACACCTTTCTACCGAATCCCAATCGTTCTCCTCTACCGCTAATTTTAAGTTTTCTATTATTTCAAATAACTCCATTATATTAAATTTTATTGACCATAAGTATCGCATGGTAAATAAAAAGACAAAAAAAGTTAAATTATTTAGAAGTGTTTAATTCCAGAATAGGATTTTTCCAATAATACCTATTAGAACAACCCAAATAGACCATAACACCCTACCGGTCATTTTTCTAAACTCAGTATTTTTATTTACTCTAGATATTGTTCCATTATCAGGACCTAATAAAGTTTTTTTAATCATAGTTAAATCTTCTAGCATTTTAATTTGGCCTTCTTTAAGATGTGACAATTCTTGTTTAGCTAATTTAACGTCTGTGTGTAAGTGTTCATTTGTTACCCTTCCCATTATTAGATTGTTTTATAATAAATAGGTTAGTTTATTATAAAAAAACTTAGATACCTAAATTATTGTTTATTGGTAATAATTTGTTATTTTTTAAATGATATGAAAAGAACAAAAGAAATATTTCGTGATAATAAATGGTTAGTATTAAAACCTTTAACTTTAAACGCAAGTATAAAATACGGGTACAATACTAAATGGTGTACTTCCAGTAAAGACAACCCTAAGACATTTTACAAATACTCTATGGATGGAATATTAATTTACATCATAGAAAGAAAAACAAACATAAAATGGGCAGTCCACTGGGAGATTAATGAGTTAGGTAAAAAATGTGAGATGTCTTGGTGGAATGCTGAGGACGACAGATTAGACTCTATGTTAGTTACCATACCAGAATACGTTATGAATACAATAAAAAGAGAATTGGTTTTAGAGTCTAAACCAAACTACCACTACTTTTCCGAAAACCAGAAAAACAACTATGAAAAGTTAAATAAGTTAAAGTCCACTAGTGATTCCTCCAGTTATGATTGGGGTGTTTATAGAAATGATGGTATTTGGCACACAACCGACACTTTATTTAATCCCATTAGTCCCAAACCTACGTCAGAAGGTTGCTCATTATCAAAATTGTCTCCAGTTTTAGATGTTGATGAAGCTGTTAGAAAGACTTTGGAACATAAACACATTTCTGATGCTTACTTGAAATTAATAAAACAAATAACAGATACTAAAGAGGTGAGTCCAGAGGAGGATAGTTAAATACGTATTGTTTACCTCCATTAATCGGGGGTTTAAAGTGGTTTTTAAAAATTACAGCCCCACCAGTAGAATTAGGTCCGAATATAAAATGTGTTGGTTTTGTGTACTTATGTAACCAACCGGAATGTACTTTCCACCTATCGGTTATCCCGTCTTCATTTTTAAGTTCCTCAACTCTACCTAATGGTTTTGCCTGGTATAAGTGTTTTTCTCCTGTCTCTTTATTTATCACTTCCATATCCACACCACTTAAAGCATCCCTAACCATCCCAGGTTCTCCACCAGAAATAATGGACCAATCATCACCATAGAAATTTCGTAAATAAGGTAACACATCATTTTCATTATTTTGACCATTTTTCCAAGAACTCAGGTTTGCTTTAACCAACCTACCAAACAGTGGTGAATTTAACCCAAATATATCATGTTTATTATCTTTTATCCAATCAGTGAACTCATAAATATCAAACCTACAAGATAGGTCATTTTTATTAACGTACTCTTGGTATTCGTTAATTAATATTCTTCTAACTAGGGGATTAGTATTAAAAAAATTAACAATGGACCAACCTACTGTGGTACCACCCGCATCTGTCCCTGGAATATTTATAAATCCGTTAGGTATGTGTAGTGGTGTTGGTTCACCTTTACCGGCTATGTTATTAGGGAATACGTCTTTTAAAGATTGTTGTATCGCACCAAAAGTTTTATTTCTATAACTTTCCCCACCTTGTTGTTTTCCCCATCTTTTATCGTTAAGTGTTTTATTTACAAAATCACATTTTTGGTTTGGGTCGATAAAACCTAATAGTTGGTCTAGTGCACTTTTAGTCTCCCTATTGTAGTTAACTTGTAGACCACCATATTTAGCATTACTAACCTCCAAAGAGTCTATGTCTACACTTCCTTTTGGCCCAAATAAAATTATATTTTCAGCAGCTGGGTCTTTAGTTTCATCTGTGCCTGTAAAGTAAACAAATTGTTTATTACCAAATTTTTTAAGGTCACTTATTTGTTTGTAATTAATTTCTTGTTCACCCAATAAAGAAACTAATGCAGATTTTTTAATTTCTATTAGCGGTCCTTCGTCATTATATAATTTTCTCCACACATCAACTTCTGGTATTATAGGTAAATTTCTAAAAGTAGGGACATCTGGGTCTATTATCCATCTAACAAGAATTTTAGGTTCTCCAAATGGAACCTTTTCAAAACCTAACACAACACCTTGAGTTGCTACAGGAATAGGAGACCAAGGGTCATCCATATATACTAATTGTATTACATCACCAACTACCACATCAGGGTTCATTTTAGGTGCTTTAATACCACTTTTTTTATGTTCTGGGTCCATTTGTTCAACCATCCAACGCCTAACAACTGGATGTGTAGTCAACCCACCAACCATCATATGTGAATCTATCTCAACCATACCTAACCTAACAAGATTTTCGTTAATTTTACCAAATAAATTTAAAACTTTTTTACCACCACCTAAATCTAAGTTCTTTATGTCAGAATAAAAATTTTCATATAAGTGTCTTCTTATCCTCATTGGTTCATTGTTTAATTCTTTTTCAGTTATAAACCTACCTTCTTTTTCCCACCAAAGACCATAACTTTCACTTAACCTATGTTTTTCCTCATGTAACTTAAGACCTGGTGGGTCTTCACTGTCGACAACCAAATCAATCGGAGTTAAATCGGTCAGTCTTTTTACCCCATAACCTTCTGACTCTAGAGTATTCATAAAAGTTAACAAACTAAAATAGTCTTTTTTTAAATCTTCATCCATATACCTACCTTTGCCTTCTGGGTCAATCCCATACTGTCCTTTGTGGTGTCTGAATTCGTCTACTATATCTTTTAAAACGTCATACAACAAAACCGACTCCGCCCAGTTCAACACAACATTGATTCCGGCAATTTCCCCAGTAAACCTCAGTTTACCTTTCCAACTATCAACCAAACCTAAACTTAACGCATCATCTGCACCATCTTCCAGATTAGCCATAACCATATCACCAAACTTATTTTTCCTATTGGAAAAGCCTGAATATTCATCACCATCAGGATGGTAAGTATAATATAAATTACTATATAGTTCTTTTCTATGTTTTTTCCACATATCATTTAGAAATAGTGCAAATGTTTTTAATTCACCCTCGGTTGGTCTGTTAGCAGATAATTGCTGATTTTCAGTTTCTTTTCCCATATTATATAAATACCCTTTTTTATGTTAAATAATTATATTATAATTAACGTATGAATAAAGATATATTGTTATGTATGTTGTTCCTAGGTTTAGGTCAACTTTTAGTCTGGTTTCAATTAAACGGACAATTTGTATGGAAGTGGTTTGATAAACACCCATTAACATTAACTCTAATAGGCATTCCTATTAGTTATTTGTTTATTATTGGGACCAAATACGGGTATAATGGTTTCGGTGGGGTACTTTGGGCTCAAAGACTAATAGGGTTCTCTATAGGTATAGTTTGTTTCGCAATCTGTACTAATCACTTTTTAGGTGAGGGTTTAACCCCTAAAACCGTAGTATCCCTAAGTTTAGCTTTAGTATTGGTTTTTGTTCAGGTTTTTTGGAAATAATTTATACTTTTATTCCTTTTTCTACTTCATAATAAAACTTATCACAAGAATAATATAATAGTTTAGCCTTTTTTTGTTGGACTAGTTTTCCCATCTCAACTGACTTCCCTTGTTGTCCCCAACCAATAGATACTATTTTCGTGTTAGTGTTTTTCATACGACAAAGATAATAAAATTTTTTAAACCAACAAAGTTATTTTAGGTTAATTGTGGTGTTTGGTTTTCTTTTGTGGCATATATGTTTTTCCATGTTTCCATAAACTCACAAGGGTGGTCCCCTTTATTACCAGTCATGTTTCTATATACTTTTGTGCCTTGTCTTTTACTATAACCTAAATCTACAGCTGAAGACTGTAATGACCTTTTACCTGAGAATTGTGGGAATTTAAGACAAGCATTATAAATTATAGAAAACCCTCTAGAGCCTTGATTATGGGCCATGTATATTTGACTATTCGTTGGTTCTCCGTTTACCACTGGTCGTAAAGCATTTATTTTCCTAAGTAGTCCTTTTGCTCCAGCCTCTGCGTTTACGTATGGGTCCCAAACTGTGGTTTGATTAACACCGTAACTAGTAAAGTATTTAGGCATTATTTGGTACAGTCCGGAAGCACCACTCTTTTTGTTCTTGGCCTGGGGATTTCCACCGGACTCTATTTTAGCTATAGTCATCATCAACCCCAAATCCACCCCATGTGTTTTACTTGCTGTTTTTATCGCATCCATAACGGTAGGGCTCCATGGGGAAATATTTCCTTTGGCCATGTTTTGTTTTACTAATGTGGGGTCGTTAATTTCTGGGTTTTTATTTATGTTTTTAATGTCCCCCAATTCCTTCATGGTCTTATCGTTTACTTGACCAGTCACATCTAAATTATGGTCTTTTTGAAATGCCATAACGGTAGCTTCTGTTTCTGGACCAAACTTACCATCAACACCAAACCTAGGTAATAGGTAATTTCTATTGACTAGTAGTTCTTGTACCATTTGTACTTCATCGTCTGGAGTTCCACTCATACCATCACCAACCATAACCACTACACCATCTGGTCTACTTTCTTCCACACCACCAGCAACTATATTAGTGTTATCTATATGTTGTTCCGGGTCCACCCAACTACCATTATATTTTAAACCAAAATGTAAGTGTGCACCCATAGAATTACCTGCCCCCCGTTGACCTTTTTTACCACCAGTTAACCCAAGTAAGTCACCTTTATTCACTTTTTGTCCCTTACTAACACTAATACTACTCATGTGACAATAAGAACTCTTATACCCATTATCGTGTTTAACCACTATAGTCCCACCACAAGAACCAGAATTAGGTTTTACAGTTGTGACCTTACCAGGTGAAATGGCAAATGCTTGAGTCCCAGAATTTGCCTTATAATCTACACCATTATGGGCTCTACACTTTTGTCCGGTCAAACACCTTCTTTTGGAAAATTTACTATTAACACTTAGTGACCCTGGAAGTGGTGCTGACAGCACAGCTTCTTCTTTAAGTACTTGGGTTAATTGTGATTCTGTTAAAATTATCTTCATATTAATAAATATCACATATAAATAGTATTACCCATTAGTTAAATTTATCGCACAAAAAAAGCTGGTGACCCAGCCTTATTTATTAAAACATTTTATTGTGATGTTATTTAGTTCTTCTTATGTCTATTTTTCTAAGTTTTTTCTGTTGTTCACTAAAGTCTTGTACAAACTCACTTATACTTTCTTCTTTAACGTATCTACTAACTTCACCTAAATGGTTTACAACTAATCCAGTTCTGTCATTTGTTAATCCGTGATTGTCTTTAGGTATGTCTAAACTACCTAGGCTGGAATTAACCCCTCCCATAGGTCTAGCTACCCACTCCTCTAATTTTTTAACATTCTTTTCTTTAGTGTGTTGTTCTCTAATTAATTTCTCTTCGTCAGTTGTATTATTGTAACAAGCCTTTTTACTCTTGTAAGTATTGAACTGATGTCCTTCCCATATTGGATGATTATTTTTCATTGTTCTTTTTTATTATAAATAGTTACAAATACTTAAAAATTTGTTATTATTGTGTAATGACACAATTTAGAGAAATTTACATAAAAGGTTATAGAAGAAAGGATGGTACTTGGGTTAATCCACATACCAGAACAATTAAACTAACAAATTTTAAACATAAGTACACATTAACTTCTTATGTTGGAGTAAATCCAGACCAACTATGTTTTGATTTTTCAGGGATAACAAAAAATATTTAAATAATGGAAGAAAACGTAAAAACAATTTATTGGTACTTAGATAAATTTAAAGAATTAGAAAAATTAGAAAAGGAGACCTCTAATAATTTTGCTCTAGGTTCTAAATTTAGGGAATACATGAGATGTTTAAAGACAGGGGAAGTGTTTGATTGGAGTAAGGAACATACCCTTAATGGTTAGAGTTCTTTTTTATCTACAAGAACCACCTCAACCCTACAGAATTGTGACGATAAGTGTCTATACCTATCATATTGGTCCCACAAATTTTCTATAAGTTCAAATTGGTCTTCAGTATAATTTCTAAATGGACTTAATTTATTTCTTGCACTTTCAGGAAACAAGTCCTGAACAAAAGGTGTATAATCACCGTAGTTGTCTATATATTCCGGATTAACTGGCAACTCTAAGTCACCATCTTTATCTATAAGAACCCTAATATCCCAACAGGCATAACCATGTTCACCAAAATCTGCAGATTCATCAAACAGGTAATCAAAACGAATAGGTTCCACTTTAAATTTTAATCTTTCAAAACCCATCTCACTAGTTTCTTGCCAAGGAGCTTTAGCAAAATCAGTATTTTCAACACCACCCATCCATTCTATAGCTAATGCAGGGTAAAGTACATCACCAACATTAAGAAAATCTGATAAGTTTTCATCTATAAAGGAATCTTCCTCCACACCAAAAAGTTTTAAAGTGTCATAATCTGCTTTACCTAACCTATCCCATAGTTTAAAAAGAGCTTTTTTATTTGTGGGTGAAATGTAGTCATTAAAATATGTATAGTCGTTTGTAGTGGAGTAACCATCGTCCTCCCTTAAAATTTTAGGTTTTTTAATTAACTTAACAATTTCTTTATATTCTGGGGACGTAACTAAATACTTATACCCACCAGCGTAAGGAAGGATTTCATGTTGTGTGGAAGGAAAGTTAGTCACTAGTACACTTAAATTACGTATCTCATCTTCGGTAGCTTCTTCAGCAAACCTATAGACATCACGAGTAGTCAACCCACCAATTAAGTTAATTAAAGTATATAACCTATTATCTATATTTTTTGGTAATTTTTTAGTTATAACATTACCAAAATACCCAGACTCAACAATTAATTTATGTAGATTACTTTCCATACCCTATAAATACTTACATAATTAGCATAAAAAAAGGACACTTAAGTCCTTTTTTATTAAATTAATTTTTAAATATTAGTTATTATGAGTTTTAAGACCATAGTGTTTTCTAACTTTTCTAGATTTACCACCCATACCAAAGTTATAAGAGTTAAAACATTGTGATAATGAACCTGTGTCTTTTAAATCCACACCAGTCTTAATTCCAGCTGCAGCACTTGCGATTAATACTTTACATTTTTGTTTAGTCGGTTGTCTTGATACCTGTTGATTCAAATCTTTAATTTGGTCATCTATTGTTTCTGGGTCAACTTTTTCTTTCTGTATAGATATTTTATCTATTTCATTTTCATCTGCTTTTGTAACTACCTCAGCCTTAACCTCACCTTTACCTTTTCCTGATTTTAAAAGTTCGTAAGTTTTCTTACCTATCTCACCACTTCCATTATCTAAATTACCGTTTTTCTTTTGCATAGTTTTTACAGCGGCAACTGTTTCATTACCAAAGTCACCATCAGCACCATACTTAGGTAAAGCACCACCACCAGTCATCAACATAGTTTGTAATTGTTTTACCACTGAACCTTTATCACCTTTTTTAGCTACTGCAGTACCATTCGCAATATCTTCTAACGTGTATCTAGCACTAGTAGAGTTAGTCGGTTTATTTACCACGTCTGCTTGTACATCACCAGTATCATCACCAGCTGTAACGTTTTTAACTCTTTTACCACCTTTTCTCCCTACACCACCTTCAGCATAATCTCTCTCACTTCTAGATTCGTCACCTTCATTTCCACCATACGTCTCAGCTAAATCTTGGTCAGCCTGAACCACTTTACCATCACCAGGGTATTCTACATAGTAATCAGTACCATCGTCTGAATGAGCTTTATCATAAGCATACGCGAAGATAAACTCAGGTGTGTACTTTTTCAAATAACCCTTCTCAACGTACTGGTCGTAAATATTTTTAGTTTTAGCGTCCATCTCATAGTCAAAGTCTAATTCCTCACCATTCATAGTCACTGTTGTCCAATCAACTTCTGTAGAAACCGTTTCTTCTTCTTCTTCTTTAGGAAGTGCATCAATCGCTTCTTGGTCTATCTTAGCTTCTACCGCTGCAATAAAATCAGCACCATTATCGTATTGTTTACTATCATAAACAACAAATGGTTTCTTAGCTAAAGGAGCTTTAATGTACATGTTAATGTCGGCATCACTTAAATCACCGTCAATCCACTCTTCTAAAGTCTCACCTTCTTTTTTCCCGTACTCGTAAGATATTCTTGCTAAATCTAGAACAGAACTTAAACTTAAGAATACTTTTTGTAATTTTGAGTCACTTGTCCCCATACCATCCATAGCGTCATATAACTCTTCAGCGTAATCATCAGCTTGACTTTTACTAATCACATCTACACCTTCCCAAACATCATGTCCAGCCTTATAAGATAGATTATTCATAGCCTTTTCCATTTCACCAAAAGTATTTCTGTCCATAGCTAGTTTGTATTTATCACCACCACCCATATCACCACCATCTGTCCACCAGTCATAAATCCAATCGACTGCACCTACGGCTGCTAAAGTCCCAGCAACTAAAACTATTGGAGCAATTTCATTTAGGTCACTTTCATAACCCATCGTATCCCCATCTACTTCCGTACCAGTATCCATTTGTTCAAATATAGTCTTACCTCTATCGTATCCGATTAAGTAGGACATTTGTTTCATTTCAGATATTATTTCTTTTTTTGATTTTTTCATAATGTATTATTTAATTTTTATAGTAATTTAGATATTAATCTTTTTTATTATAAATATACCGTCAAAGGGAAAAATGTTTATTAAAGTCTTAGATATTTATTTTAAAACATTTATTATGTCTCTTATAAAAGATATTGCCTTATTACCAGAGTTCTTTGAACACATAAAGAACCAATTAAACATTGATACATTATCAGATTTGGACTCCATAGAAAAAGCTGGAGAATTATCTGAACCTGGATATGGAAGACTCCATGTTTTTAATAATAACATTACAGAATTAATAAAAAGTGAATCTAGGTTATTTGGTATTGACTCTACAAGTCCTATGACAACAGCTCTTTTATTTAAATTATTTGTTGGTTCTTGGCCGGAACATAACGAAAACGACCTAATAAATAACTTGGCACCTAGTGATTTTATCGTATCTACTGATGAAAACCCCCTACCCTGGGTTGGTGGTAGTAGACAGGGTGAGTTAGAGGACATCACATACTTTCAGATAATGGATAAATTCGGAGAACCTTCTTCGGATGTACCTAGTGTGGATAATAAAGTTCAGGTGGAGTGGGACATACTATTTAGTAATGGTGTTAGAGCTAGTATATACGATTTTAAACAATATAATTTAAGTCCAGAAGACGTTACGTACTGGAGTGTGGGTGGTAATAGTCCCGATTCGGCTGTAGAAGTTTACCTCGCTATGGGATTAATATAGTAAAAACCGCCCAATTATCTTTGTAGTTTGACTAAAAATTCGTATATTTACATATGAATAAAATACAACTAAACAAAAAATTAAATTCTAGAATTCTATCAGTTAGAGAAACTGATTACCTAAAAGATTGTAAAATTAGGGTAATTAGAGCTCGTAATAACACCCCAAACGGTGGTAACAAAACTGAAGTAGACATTAGAGTGTATGCTAGAGTAAAAAGTACTGTTGGGCAATGGTTGCCTGTTACTATGTACGGTCCTCGTATCATTAGAAAATTTATAAGGAAACAAATCAGTGGTTCAGTAGACACACCCAATTACGTAAATGAATGGACCAAATTATGGGGGTTCCCAAGTGACAGAAATATAAAAATAAGTACAATAGAATTAGTACATAAACCATCAGAGTTGTAACAACAAACATAAATTTTACGTATACTATATTACATCACCCGAATACTTAACAACATAAATAAAATCAAATGAAAAAATTAATCACACTACTACTATTACTAACAACTATAATTTCTTACAGTCAAACTAAATTAGATAAAGAAATATTTAAAGTGGTGAACGAATATAGGGTTTCAAATGGTTTAAGTACTTGGGAGTGGAACCAAAAATTGTTTAAAGTTTCAGAAAAACACAATTACTACCAGACACAGATTAATAAGATAAGTCATCAAGAACCTGGTGATGTTAAAAACCACATTGAGGTTAATGGATTAAGTGATAGAGTAGAAAATGGTAATATAGATGATTGGAGAAAAATAGGTGAAAACTTAGCTGTAAGTCCAAGTGAAAACTTAACTAATAGTGAGATAGCTGAAAAAGTACTTACAATGTGGATTGCTTCACCACCACACCATGAACTTTTGTTATCTAAAGACTTTCACTTTAATTCTGGTTCTGTAAGTTCACACATAAGTGAAGATTATGTAAGAGCGGTAAAATGTAAAAGATGGACTTATGTCACACTTAATGTGTTAGCTACTTTTTAACTATTTTGGTTGTTTTAAAAACCGGAAGATTAATAACAAACTTACGGTCTGCCTTGGTAGAAACTCTTTTACTGTCTCTGTGGGCTTTTTGTTTTGGGTCGGAGTAAGGAAGGTTAACACTGTTTTCACTTTCTAACTCACCCATTCCTTTTGCTATAAGTTTAGCCTTCCCAAATATATCTTTATAGGTAGAGTTTAAATAATTAACTATAGTTTCAGCTCTTTTTTGGCTTAAACATAAATTATATTTTGCTCGGGTCACCCTTCTTGGATTACAAGCAGTTACTGCACCACCACCGATTTCATCAGATTTTGCGTCTATAGAAGAAAAAGCCTGGACTATAATATTTTTACCATTAATTTTTTCTTGGAGGTAGTTTTCATATACACCATCATCTTTTAGTTCCTTTTTTAACCTATTCATTTCAGTTGTGATAGAACCTTCTGCTTCATCAGTAATTTCTGCAGAATCAAATTCAAATGGGTCCTGTACTTGGAATTTATAGTTATATTCTTTAGCGACCGTCCCACCATCTTCAGGCCCATCGGTTTCAATAACAGGTGCTCTAAGATTTAACCATTGTAGGTCGGATTGAATATCTCCAGCACTTAACAATAATAAAACCTTCCCACCATTTAACTGTGCACTATTTCCTCCATCACCTGTAGATATTGGCAATAAGGTATTAAGCGGCAATCCCTCATCGAATGAAAATGTTTTTCCCGACTTTCTATTTTTCTTACTGTTTTTTAGGAATTCTAAATAAATTGACCCAGGTCTACCTTGAGTAGAGCGATAAACTTCAACTCTTACTTTCAAGTTATTTATTTGTTTTTTTAACAGTTTTGCAGCTTCTGTATTAGTTTTAAAAAAGTAGTTAAAGTCTCGATTCTTAACTAATTCAGTGTACAAACCTGCACCACCTATACTAACTGGTATAGCAATAGGGAACATATTAACCTCAAGTCCCTTTCTCCCCTTTTTGAATAGGTATTTTCCTAATCCCTCCCCTGTTACTCTATTTTCAATTTGTAAAAAAATATTATCATTTTTTTCTGGGTCTTTTTTGTTAGGTGAACTGGACACATAAAATTTCCAGTCTTTTAATAGTTCACTTTCTTTTTCCCTAATTAACCTATTTAACTCGTTAGTCATTGGTCCGGTTACAATTTCTTTTCCAACCACTGTCTTTATCTTTTGTTCTACAATGGTTTTGGAGGTAATAGTGCCGGTTAACTTCCTCATCTGTTTTTCACTTATAATAATTTTCATGAGTTATATTTTTTACCACTTAGGGCATCTAGTTAACATCTTACTAGTTATTTTTCTACGTCTAGGATTCTTATATCTCTTTTTAAAACTAATCCTCCAATCAGGCCAATCAAATCCTTTTTTTAGACTAAAACTCATTTTCCAACTCTGATTAATTACTTGTTCTACTTCTTCAGATTTTACTTCACCTTTGTCCTCATCACCCTCTACCTTACCAGTTATGACTAAATTAACTATACAAAATTTAAATTTATCATAATCAGCATCATTATTTAACGGAGAACCATAAGCATTCCTATCTTGATTATCGTCAACTGTTTGAGAGTCACCTTCGTCTTTTACCATTTTGTAAGGTTCTTTTGGGTGTGGACCACTAGAACCATCACCATTTTTTCCTTTAGAATTTGTAGCGGCAGTAGGGACCTCAACACCTATATTCTGTAGAGCTTTGGTTATAGTATTAACAACATTAACAGTTCTATCTGCAGATAACTTCGCAAAACTTTTACCAGAGTATTTACCCCCATTTCTAATTCTACTTGCTGAGGTTTTAACGTCAAACTCTAAAACTTTTATTTTTAATTTTCCACCATAATTTTCTTGTAACCCCTTAATATCGTCCACTAAAACCTGTATATCGTCCTTAAGACCTTTACCTAAATTAAAACTATTATTTTCAAAAGGATTATAATCTTTATCACCTATCCCATCTATGTTAAATTGTATGGTTGGACATGATTCTATAGTAGTCTCCTCATCGTCCAGAACTATTACTTCGGCTGGTAGATTTTTACCCCTTAAACGTATCCCTTCTTTCTTTATTTTCCTATATGTTTTTTTAGGTCCTTTTTTATATTTTTCTAGTCTATCCTGGAATTTGTTTAAAATTTCTAATCTCTCTTCGTCATCCATAGTTAACCCCTTTTTAAGGTAAGTTTTTTGTATGTTCTCCCATATCTTTTGACTTGTCTTACTTAATTTTTTCATAAACATCTTATAGTAAGGGTGAGAGGTAACCTCACTAGATATTTCCTCTTCATTAAGCACTAAATTAGTTAGAACTTCTAATTGTCTTTCTGTAATTATTATTTTATTCATTTTTATTTTTTTTAAGTTAGGTCTACCCCTATTATGTCGTCAGTGTTGAATCTGTACATGGCAACTTGTTGTGTGGCATGCATTTCATCAATTGCGTTTACTTTAATTTTAACAATATATGGTCCTGGACCAAAAGCATCCTTTATAGGTTCGGGTGATTCTGAAATACCTATAACATTTTTTAATTCATCCAATGCCCCTTTAGTTTTACCATTACCAGATTTAACAAACAATAAATTATATTGTACCTTGGTGTCGTTAACGTCCATAGCTGTTTCTATGTCAGGAGATTTTACACCAACTAACTTTAACCTAGAAGACATTTCTAATAGAGCTTCTCTACCTATAATTTGACCATTTTTAAGTGGGTTTTTTAATTTCTCTAAATTCTTAATTATTTCTTTAACCACCACTAACTTATCCCCCTGTTCTTTTAAATAAAAACTTCTAATATCTCTTTCTTCTCCTTCTGTTAAATACACCATTACTTTTATTTATTATCACCAAATCTAAACCCGACTTGTCTGCTTGTTGGTTTATCGTCTAAACCCTCTAAAAGGTCCACTAATTCTTGTGTGGGTTTATGTAATTCTCCACCGTCCACGACTAGTTGATATATTCGTTGTATTATTGGGTTATCCCCACTAAAAGATTTTTCCGATTTTAAACTTCTTATCGGTCCACTAACCACCTCTATAAAATCATCTAAATTTGATTCGGCTTCCTTATCGTAACTATAGGTATACCCTATTTCGTTTAACTGTAAATCAGTAGTGATACTTATTTCACCCATTTTTTGTGAGTCAGGTTTACAAATATTATCACCACCACACCAGTACATCCCATCAGGACAATCTTTTTCTTGGTGGTCGTCATAATCAAAAGAATCACTTACACTATCCATCATTCCCGCCATTTGTGCAATCTTAGATTCCATCCAATCCTCCAATGGTTCATCCTCTCCAAGTCTATCAAACATACTTTGGGCTTTTTTAGCTATATTGTAAAGTTGGGACTTTGCCATATAGGATTTACTGTGACCTTCTGTAATGGTCTTTTCTATCATATCAATCAACTCTGATTCTTTTATTCTTACTTTCATTTCTACTATATAAATATTTATGTTTAGTTTAAAGGGATGTCTAATTTTTTTAATAGCTTGGTTATGTCCCCATACCAGACATCTTCCGAATTAGACTCTTTTTGTTTTTTTAAAATACTTCTTAGACCATCCACTAATTCGTTATCTTCTGGACTTTCATTTTCTTTTATTATATCATTACCTGTTGCTGGATTTTCAATCTCTACTACTTCAGTAACCTCTTTACCATCACTGTCTGAATCGCCTGATTCACGGTCAAATCCTGGATAACTTTCCCATTCCCAGTAATTGTAATATCCGTCTTCGTCCATATCAACTATGTGTACCGCGTCCTCTTCACTAAAGGCTTCTACCTCTGGTTTCCATGTGTACCACGTATTTTCTGTCCAATGTTCTTCACAAGTTAAACGATATTTAATTAATTGTCTTAGCACTGGGAGGTTATCCATGTTAATTGTCCCGTCTATTAAACCTGCCCTATTATCCAAGACTGCGTAATATATCCTACTTAAAAGGGTATCGTCATCAATACTAATACCGAATAATTTTAAGGTATCCTCCATTTCGTGTGCTCGGTCTTCAACATCTACTGCCATATCAAATATCCCCCCTGGGTTAGAAACGGCTAGGTGTTTAACCACCGAGAAAAATACCTTTTTAGATGGAACATTTCTTTCACCCTTGAGCCTAATATGGTAATCACCATAATCTGAATTGTCAAGAGGACTTTCTTCCTTAATTATATTTCTAATTAATTTTTTCATTACAACCTTACCCATCCTTTTATTTGTGTTTTTTCTAGTAATAATTTTTCCATACCCATAAATACTTTCCATCTTATTAATAACAGTAAATTACTTTTTTACTTTAATCTCTTTTTTATCCGAATAAAGTTTTATATATTTGTCTTAAACAATAATAAAATAATTATGAAAACAGAATTTGAAAGATACGCTACAGGTCACCTAGGGATTTCATCCCTTAAATTACACGATTACCAAAACAGTATGACACCATACATTTTAGAAGAGAGAGAATTACGAGCAACTCAGATGGATATTTTTTCCCGACTTATGATGGATAGAATTATTTGGATAGCTGGTGGTATAGGTGAAATGACAGGTGTAATTGTACAAGCACAATTAATGTTCTTAGACAATACTGACGACAAAGATATAACCATGCATATTGACTCACCAGGTGGTTACGTTAAAGCTGGATTGGGTATTGTGGATGTTATGGACTATATAAAATCAGACATTATAACAGTAAACACAGGTATGGCTGCGTCTATGGGTTCAGTGCTCTTAGCAGCCGGTACCAAGGGAAAACGGTCATCATTAAGATTTAGTAGAACTATGTTACACCAATCTAGTGGAGGAGCTGTAGGTAACATACAAGACGCTAGAATTAGTATGGATGAATGGGAAAAAACAAATAAGTTATTATTTGAACTCCTGGGTAAGTATTGTGGTAAAACGGCTAAAAGAGTAGAAAAAGACGCAGCTAGAGATTTATGGTTAAGTGCTGATGAAGCTTTAAATTATAAATTAATTGATGAGGTTATTAAGACTAAACAATAACATAAAGAGTAAATAATTAATAATACTATAGGTCTAGACCTAGTGTGTTCATTAAAGTTAGAAGTTCATCCTCTTCATCCTCTTCTTCCGAGGGGGATGATAGGTGAACGTCAACATCTATGTCACTACCTTCCAAGTCTAATTCGAAGTCCTCAATATCGGCATCTATGTTGATGTCGTTCTGGTCTTCTTTTTTAGTAATGTCCACCACATCTATTTGTGGGGCATCATCTGCAATTGTCAAACCAATAAAATCCTCTTCAGATTCTTTAACATCTGACTCAAATGACATTGGTTGTTCGTAACTTCCACTACTGGAAGCCGAAGTAGCTTCCATTAAAGCTAATTTTTTAAATTTTTTAAGTTGTTCTTCTAAGGTTGTCTTCATGTCTATTCGTTATTTCCTCCGAAATCCCCTAATTTAGGTAATGCTCTTTTTCTTCCACCTCTGTAACCACCTACAGTTGCACCTCCACCTACAATAGTATCGAATACCGCACGTAACATTTTTCTATCTCTGTCAGTAAAACCTCCACTGACCTCCACTTCTGGGGTTGGGATGTCTGGAAATACTATTTCTCTTTCCATTTGTTGTTCTACTAGTCTACCAATAACTTTACTCAAGTCATCTTCTGTTAATCTTACAATTTTTTTTGCCATGGTATTTTACTTTCTATATAAATACTAAGAAACGACATAAAAAATTATAAAGTGTTAGACATAGTTTTTACATGGGTCATATAGGGTATAATTTAAAGTTAGTTCGTCACCAAACTCAATATCTAAAATAGTTTTCATTTTTAAATAATTTCCACACTCGTATATACTACAGTTAGGGTTACTTGAGTCGTGGTTGGCAAATCCAGCTAAGGGAGTTCTAATATAATTAGAGTGGAAGTCCCCACTATCATTTTTTATGTGACTAATACCCAATTCCTTACCTTTTCCAATAAACTCTTTGGCAAATAATCCGTTTCCATCTATAGATGAAGTTCCAATATATAGTTCAGGTGGTAATGGACGATAACTTTCTACTTTTTGCATACTGTTTTTTGTTTTAGTTGTTTTTTTTTAGTATACTTAATTATATGAACAATCTAATTTAAAAATATACTGAATGAAAAAAAAATTATTAATACACACTGAACATTACACTGACAGTATTGTGGAAGTGTATGTGGATTTCACCAATAATGTAATTAAACAAAATAAATGTCTTACTGGTCAAAAATGTAGTACATACACATACCCAATAAAAACATATATAGAAAAAAAATTTATCGGGTACAAAAAAATAAAAATAAATTCAGTTAACTAACTATGACCGACAAAAAAAAGCTAGAGGACCAGATTATAATGGTCATTAAGACAATAGAGGACCCAGAAATACCGGTAAACATTTATGAACTAGGTTTAATATACTTCATAAACATTAACCCGTCTAAAAAAGAAGATAAATTTAATGTGGTGGTGGAAATGACATTAACTAGCCCTAATTGTCCTGTAGCTGAGAGTTTACCAGAAGAAGTTAGGTCTAAAGTAGAAAATTTAGACTCTGTGGATAAATCTGAGATAGTAATAACGTGGGAACCGACATGGGACTCAAGTTTTATGAGTGAAGAAGCTAAGTTAGAGTTAGGAATGTTATAAAAATGTAAAAAAATAAGGGATAATTAAAATTTTTTACTTATCTTTGTATAAATAAACAAATAAATTATGGGAGAACCAAAAGAACAAAGAATATTTTTAGACGTAACTAAAGAATCAGCCACCAATAGTGGTTTATATGTTAGAAATGATTTAAAAGAAATTGTGGAACGAATTGAGGTGGATGGTGAAACACGGGTAATTGGTATAATTTACGACGGTACCTATAGTTTAGAAATATTAACAGAAAAAATAAAAAAAAATGAATAAACCTTTAATGTTTATTAAAAACACACACTTAATCGAATCTTTAAAGTCAAGGGTTTGGTTAGAGTATAAAGAAGTACGAAATTGTGATTTCCAAGGATGGTACGAAGGGCTAAGCCCCATAGAACAGGAAGCCTGGAAAGAAAAATTTGATGAATCACATAGTTAACTTAAGTTATCAATATCTAAAAAATTAAAAAATGGCAAAAAAACGTAAACTTAACAGTAAGAACCCAAAATATCTAACATCTATAGTGGATAATAAACCTAAAACGCATAAAAAGGTACTAATGTGTAATGCTAATATAAGAGACGCTAGTAAAAACGTAGTGGAGGGAATCTCGTTACCGGTATATGGTGTCTGGTATGAAAATGATTAGTAAGATGATAAAAAAAAATAGACATAAACACAAATTCAATAGAAGAAGAGCTCTAGAATGTACTTTAGTGGAAAAAAGTAAAAGCAATCCAGGTTACCTTAAATATATGGTTACTATAGGTGAAAAAGATGGTACGGTACATAAACAACCAGCCTACGGTAAAGACATGCAAGGAGCATTGTCAAGATTAATTAATAAGGAAATGACAGTTAAGGTCGAGAGGAAATTAGAGACAAATACTGGTGTAGTGTTCTTAATATGGTTAGTGGTGATGGGTGTACCAGCTGTATTTGCAGATACAGGTTCACCATGGTTCTTAGCCTACGTATTTGGTTCCGTTTTTTTGTTATTGTTTGTCACAATGTGGTGGTACAGTTACATTAAAAAGGGAGAGTTATAATATGTTAGTAATTAAAATGTGTGAGGGAGATGGGTGTAAATTAAAAATATCTTGTGAGAGATTTACATCAAAAGCTAGTCAATGGCAGTCTTGGTTTACCAAACCACCCCTTAAGGATGAATATACCTGTGAAATGTATTTAAATGATAAAAAAGAAACAGAGATAGTAGAGAAAGAATTGTGGGACCATTATTCGGAATTACCAAACCCAGCATGGTACGACTATAAAAATAAAGAATTAAAAAAATAAATTATGTATAGAATAGTAAGAGAAACAAACCATTTAACTAATGAGTTTAAATTCATAATAGAAGTGTATAAAGGTTTTATCTTTAAGAGTTGGACAACTGAGTTAGGGTTAGACGTAACTCAAAGAGGTCCTATAGGAGCACCTTCATATGATGGAGCCAAATGGAAACTGGATATGATTAAACTTAAAAAAGGTAAGATAATAGAAAGAGAAGTCGTATGAATCAGTTGAATAAGTTAAGTTACGTATACGACGATGGGGAAACCTTATACCTTACTGATGGTACTAATTACTATGGACTTAATTACAATAGTATAGATAAATCTGAACTAAGAGAATATGCCAATATAGAACCAACCGAAGTAG
>Ga0209711_10001405_pt1 | contig 23469 bp, 25 predicted proteins | sample ArcticOcean_MG_C_7_FD_187441 | JGI IMG/M metagenome (GOLD analysis project Ga0209711, IMG submission 187441) | Marine microbial communities from western Arctic Ocean - ArcticOcean_MG_CB11_88 (SPAdes) (version 2) | ecosystem: Environmental > Aquatic > Marine > Oceanic | place: Arctic Ocean...
TTGTTGCTGATAGAGATGAGGTGTTGGCAAATAATACAGTCCAAATGATTAAAGATAGAGGTGGAGAAGCTCTAGGTATTGGTGGAGATTTAACACAATCCAATCAATGTAAAAAAGTTGTTGATTTCGCTATAAGTAATTGGGGAAGACTAGATATACTGGATAATAACATTGGAATTGCAAGTAAGTTATCTGTTGTTGATGAAACCGAAGAACATTGGGATCGAGTTATGGATATTAATTTAAAACCAATGTTTCTTATGTCAAAATATGCTATTCCTGCGATGATTGATTCTGGAGATGGAGGATCAATTGTAAATATTTCTTCTATTTCTGCGACAAGGCCAAAAGGTTTAACCGTCTATTCTGCATCAAAGGGAGCTGTCCTTTCATTAAGTCAAGCTATGGCTGTTGATCATGGTGCAGACGGAATAAGAGTAAACTGTATTTTGCCAGGACCAGTTTATACACCAATGGTTTACTCTCCTGGAATGACAGATGATCATCGTTCTCAAAGACAAAATGCTTCACTTGTTCAAATAGAAGGAGAAGGTTGGGATATAGGTAAAGCCGTGGTTTACTTATCTTCTAACTGGGCTAGGTATATAACTGGACATCTTATGGTTGTTGATGGAGGATGCTCGCTATCAGCTAAACCAAGAGGGTAAATTTTAATTAAAATAAAAGGATTTTTTATGGCTCGATTACCTTATATTAATATTGATCAACTTATAGAAAATGATCGAGATCTCCTTAAACGTCCGATTAATCTATTCAGACAGTTGGTTAATAGTCCAGATGGGGCTAGAGCATTTGGAACACTTGCTGATTTTATTCGTCATAAAAGCACACTAAATCCAAGACTTCGTGAAATGGCTATTATCCAAGTTGGCTATCTTACTAAAAGTGAATATGAGTACACACATCATGTCAGGCTCGGAACTGAGCAGTTTGGAGTTACAGAAGACGATATAAATTCAATAACCTTGGAAACAAATGGAAACAAAACCTCTCTTCCTAAATTAGAAAAAACTATTCTGAGAGCTACAAGAGACATGGTAACAAATCTGAAAATTACAGATACTGATTTTGAATTTTTAAAAGGTTATTTAAGCAATGAGCATCTTATTGATTTAGTTTTAACAATTTCATTTTATTGCGGTGTAGTTAGGGTTTTGGCAACATTAGAAATAGATAATGAGCCACATTATAAAGAAGTATTAGAAAAATTTCCATTATCTGAGTAATGATTAATTCATATTTAAAAACTGAATTAATAAACACAATCATTTTTTGAAAGTAAAAATTATTAATGCGAGATCTTTTTCAACTTTGGTCATCGGCTTTCACTAACAAACAAATTCATAAAATTATTGAATGTGCGCTTAGACAACCAGTTCAGAAAGCAAATATTTTTTCTACTGAAAGTCCTATGGAAGTCATACGAAGTAGTTCAATAAGGTGGTTATCTGATGAATGGATAAAAAAAATGCTTTGGGAGTATGTTAAAAAAGCAAATATCAATGCTTTCAATGTTGACGTTAAAAATCAAGTTGAGATCCAGTTCACAGAGTACACAGCAGAGCAAAGTGACCACTATGATTGGCATCACGATGTTCATTGGAACGGAGAAACAGACTTTGATAGGAAAATTTCAATTACTTTACAATTAAGTGATCCTAAAGAATACGATGGTGGTGATTTTGAGTTTGATGAAATAAATACTAATGCAGACTTTAAAACAAAAGGAACTTTACTAATATTTCCTTCTTATCTGCGTCATAGAGTTCTTCCTGTTACTTCAGGTGTCAGACGATCTTTAGTAGCTTGGTTTTGGGGGCCTAAATGGAAATAAATTATTGATAACAAGTTATTTTTTTATTAATAAATAACCAATTTTCATTTTCTATAATTTAAAAAATAAAACACATATTGATATTAAATTTATTCTTATTAGAGTTAAAGTTACATAATAATGGGGGTAATAATGACTATAATTTCAAGAAGAGTATTAAGTCCAATCTTAGGTAAATCTGAAATTGCTATTGAAAGAGCTAAAAAGTATAGAGATATTATGATTTCTAATGGAGTTAAAGCAAGATTAGGAATGTTTGTTGGAGGTGCGTTAAATGGTTCTCTTCAACTAACAGCAGTTTATTCTGACATGACATCTGCAACAAAATCCTTTACTTTATTAAGTCAAAATAAAGAAATGATTGATTTAATGAAAGAAAGAGCTAAAAATCCTTCTGGTGTACTTATAGGTCCTGAAATATATAGAAGTGTTTATGGGGCGCCATCTCCAAGTCATAATGTTCTATTGATTAGAGAGTATGAAGTAGATAGAAAATCACTTCCTCAATCTATAGATTTGTTATCAGAAGTTGAAGAAATCTCAAAAATGGAAGATACTAAGTTACTTGCTTTATATCCAGTTATTGCTGATAAAATGAATGTTTTATATGTTATTTATTATTATTCTTCTATTTCATCAATGGGAGAAATTATAGATAAAATAGGAATGTCAGAGGGATTTCAAAATATAGTAAATAGAGCTAATGAAATTGGAACATTAAAGTCTGCAAATGTTATAAATAATATCTAATACTTTAATTTAACCTAAATATAAAAAGGAATTAAAAAATGAATGGAATAATTAAAAAATCTTTTAATAAACCTGATGAAGTTAGAAGTCCTGATAAAGCAAATATTCATGTTTGTGACTTAGGTGGAGTTGCTGCAGCTAAAATGTTTCTTCAGCCAGGATGGAGTTGGTCTACTTGTATAAAGCCAGTTGTTGGAGGTGAAAGTTGCCAAGCTCGTCATGTTGGCACTATCTTATCAGGTTCTATGTCAGCAAAACACGATGATGGCACAATTGATACTTTTGTTGCAGGAGATGTTTACGTCATTGAGCCAGGTCATGATGGTTGGGTCGAAGGTGATACTGAATGTATTGCATTAGAATTTAATGCAACTGCAGCAAAAAATTATGCAGCAAAAAGTTAACACTTCAAGCATTAGCTGTTTTCACAGCTAATGCTTTTAGGAGGTTTATAAATGAAAAACAATTTTCTATTTATAATCTCATTAAAGAAGAGCAATAAGTTTTAAATTAGAACTTATTAAGGTATCTTTGTGGCATTTTTATATTTATTTGATATTCATAAGTCCAGACAAACTGATATAAGCTATAAAGAAAATAAATTTCTTTTATAAATAATTTCAACTACAATAATTAATAACTCTAGATTTATTAATTAATTATAAAAAATTATTTTTTATATATTTTATTGATAAATATTTTATAAATATAAATTTATTTCTTCTTAAAAAAATATGTCAATAAACAGAAAAAAAATATGGTCTTTGTCATGGCCTGTAATCATTGCAAATTTTACCATACCTTTAGTTGGTTTAACAGATACCGTTATAATGGGTCATATGCCAAATAGTCTATATCTTGCTTCAATTGCTTTTGGAGGAATTGTATTTAATTTTGTATATGCTGGTTTGAATTTTCTTAGAATGGGAACAACGGGAATTACTGCTCAAAAAATAGGTGAAAAAAATCATGAAGAAGTTTTTTTTAGCCTAATAAGACCGTTATTATTAGCTTTTTTTATTGGCATTTTTATTTATCTTCTTAAAAATAATATATATAATTTTTCTCTTTATTTTTTAACTCCTAACAAAGAAGTTCAAGATCTTTTTAAAGAATATCTTTTTATAAGATTGATAGGGTTGCCTTTTGGATTGATAAACATGGTTTTTTTGGGTTGGTTTTTTGGGATGCAAAAAACAAAATCAGTTATGTTACAATTAATTATAATAAATTTTGCTAATATTATTTTTTCAATTTATTTTTCTGTTATCTTAGATTTAGGAATATATGGTGTTGCAATTGGAAGTGTGATTGCTCAATTTTCTGGACTATTAATTTCTATATTAATGTTTTCAAATTTTTATAAAAATCTTAATTTCCAAAAATTTAATTTAAAAAAAATAATTAATTTTCAAAATTTCTCTCCATTATTTTTAATTAGTAAAAATTTATTTTTAAGAACATTTTTTTTAGTTTTTGTTCAAGCTTATCTAATTAAAAAGTCTGGCTTAATAGGGGTAAATGAATTAGCTACAATGGAGATACTATTAGTCATTTTTAGTTTATCATCTTATTCATTAGATGCTTTTGCACATTCAGCAGAAACTCTAGTTGGTAATTCTATTGGTGCTAAAAATAAAAATGACTTGTATAAATCTATAAAAAGCTCAACTGAATTAGCTATTATATTTTCTTTAATTATAGGATTTATTTTTTATTTTTTTGGTAATTATTTAATAGCTATTTTTACTGACATTAAAATTTTAAGAATGTTAACTGCTGAAATTTGGGCACTAGTTATTATTACCCCTTTTATTTCTACTCTAGCCTTTCAGTTAGATGGTATATTTATTGGAGCAACATTAGCAAAAGAAATGAGAAACTCTATAATGATTGCATGTCTTATATTTTATTTCACATTAGAATTCATAATAGATGACAGTTTAAATTTAAAAAATTTATATTCATGTTTTCTTTTGTTTTTAATTATTAGAGGTATAGTTTTAACGATGTATCTTAAAAGAGTTTTTAATTTAACAACTAATCAATAATTATATTTTTTTACTATTATGTAATTGTTTCATTTTCAATGAAGTTAATCACTTTTTTTATTTACTCTATTAAATTAGATTAATGACGGCTAAGTAAACATAATAAATAGTTTAAAAAAAATGAAATTAAGGATCAAAAGACCTTAAGCAATCTTATGAACATATGTAGAGTTATATTTTTCTGATAAATATTGGCCAGCCAAAATCTTATTCTCTTCTGAAATGATAGTGTCATATTGTGGATTAAAGAAAAAAGGAATAGAATATCTCTCCTTATTACTTACTTTAACTCGATGTGGAGTAGCTTTAATTTTTTTATTCGACCAGATCTCTAACATATCTCCAAAATTTACTATAATTTCATTTTTTTTTGCTATTATTTCTCCCCATTTTTTTGATGCCAGTTCTATTTCTAAACCAGGAGTACCGTTAGTAAATAAAAGAGTTAAACATCCATAATCAGTGTGTGTTGCAATTCCAAAGTCTTTATTAGAAAGTTCTTGGGATCTTTGGGGATAATAGTTACATCTTAGAAGTGACATAGGTATATTAAACTTATCAGCAAAGTAATTACTTGAATAGTTAAGTGAAATTTCTATTTGTTTTAATATAGAAAGAGAAATGATTTCACAAGATTTATAAAAAGACATTATAGTTTTCTCAAATAATGGGATCTGTTCTGGCCATATATTTTTGGAGTAATATGTTAATTCTTCAAATTTGTGTTTGAAATTAATGTTTGGGCCACAATCAAATATTTCTTTATAATCAAAGTTAAAGTTTTTATTTACTTTTTCAGCTCTTAACCCACCCCATCCTCTATTAGACGAAGTATTTGACATATTTACCTTATTCTTATCTTTAATAGATTGATTAAAAAACTGCTTATATATTGAAAAAACATTCATAATATTTTTAGATTTGATTGGATGATTCTTTATTATTAAAAAACCGTATTTAGTTGCAGCTATTTTTAATTTTTCTAGTTCTAGTTGTTTGTTTATATGATTTTCATCACACAATATGTGGTAATCAATTTTAGGAATATCAAAAAGCATAATGAACCCAGGTAATAAAATATGATGATCAAATATTAAAGCAAATCTATTTTTTGTGAAGATTTATTATAATGTTTTATTTTTAATAAAATGATTGGCTTTTTCAAAAATGAATGATTTTCTTTCAGGATTCATTCTTTCTAAAGATTTAATCAAAATAGACAATCTTGGATTTGTTTTAAAAAAAGAAATATTGTCATTTATAAACTTCCAATAAAGTCCATCGACGATGTCTGCCCAGTCGTCTTTTTTATAATTACTCATCTTAATTATATAATTTGAACCGCAAGAATATGGTTTAGTTGCAAAAACACCTCCATCAGCAAATACGCCCATTCCATATACATTAGGTTTCATTACCCAATCAGAAGAATCTACAAACATTTCCATAAACCATTTGTAGATTTCTTCTGGATGAATTCTTGATAGGTTCATTATATTAGCTATTATCATTAATCTTGGAATATGATGTGTATATCCATAATTAATACAATCTTTAATTGTATCATCTAATGGCTTGATTCCTGTGGTTCCATCATACCAATCTTTAGTTAATTTTCTATTATGATTCCAATAATTATGATTTTTATTTTCATAATCTTTATAATGATAAATACCTCTAATAAATTCTCTCCAACCTATGATTTGACGAACAAATCCTTCTGTAGAGTTAATAGGTATTTTATACTCAACTGAAAATTTTAAAGCTTTATCTATCACTTCCTTTGGAGTAAGGAGTCCCATATTCATTATTGGACTTAATCCGCTATGAAACAGAAAATTATTTTCTGAATGAATGGCATCTTCATAATTTCCAAAATTATTGAATTTAACTTTTAAAAAATTATCAAACCAACTTAATGCATCTTTTCTATTAGTAGGCATCCATAAATTATTAATTAAACCAGGGTGATCTCCAAAATATTTATTTATTGAATTTTTTAATTTATCTAAAGATAAATCACTAAAGTTTTTTGGAACTAAAGGAAGAGTATAATTTTTAGGTATTTTTTTTCTATTTTCTTCATCAAATGACCATCTGCCCCCTGTAGGTTTTCCATCTTCATCTAAAAGAATAGATAATTTTCTTCTCATTAGTTGATAAAAACTTGCCATTCTTATTGTTTTTTTTTGTGATAATGTAAATTCTTTAAATTCTGATCTTGAGCACAAGAACATGGGAGATTTAAAGATTTCAAAATTTATTTTGATATCTTTAATGAATTTAACAAATTTTTTTTCAAAAAAATGATCTTCAATTTCAAAATATTTAATATTGTCTATCTTATGATAATCAATAGTTTCATTAATTTTTTTTTCAAAAGTATCTTTAAAGTCATTATCTTCTATCGAGTGATAAATTACTTCATAACCATTTTGAATTAATTCTTCTTTATACTGTCTCATAGCTTGAAAAAACATTAGTATTTTTAACTTATGGTGTTTGTAATTAGTGCATAGGCCATAATCTTCAACCATAAAGATTTTATTAACGTTTGTTTTTTTGATGTATTCAATTGGAAATAGTTGGTTACCAAGTATTAATAAAAGATTATTATTTTGCATAATTCCTCATAAAATTTAAATAGACAATTATATAAAAGCTTATATGTTTCATGGATAGTTATTATAGTAAATTATAGATGTTATATAAATAAGGGTTGCTCAATGAATTTAAATGATTGTTATAATTTTAAAGATTTTAGAAAATTAGCAAAAAAACGTCTTCCTTCTCCTATTTTCCATTATATTGATGGAGCAGCTGATGATGAAATAACATATAACAGAAACACAGAAGCTTACAATGATTGTGATCTTATTCCAAATGTTTTAAGGGGAGTTGAAAATGTTGATTTATCCACAACTATTTTTGGCAAAAAACTTGACCTTCCTTTTTATTGTGCTCCTACCGCGTTACAAAGACTTTTTCATTATGATGGTGAAAGAGCCGTTGGCAAAGCTGCTCAGAAATACGGAACAATGTTTGGTGTTTCTTCATTAGGTACAGTCAGTGTTGAAGAAATTTCATCTATTGTATCTACACCTAAAATGTTTCAATTTTATTTTCATAAAGATAGAGGTCTAAATGATAGTATGCTTGAAAGAGTTAAGGCTGCTAAATTTGACGTTTTAGCATTGACTGTTGATACTATTACCGGTGGAAATCGTGAGAGAGATTTAAGAACTGGGTTTACTTCACCTCCTAAATTAACTTTATCTAGTCTTTATAGCTTTGCATCTAAGCCAATGTGGGCAATTAATTACCTAACAAGGCCAAAATTTGAATTACCTCAATTACAAGATCATGTAAGTGAAGGAACTAACACAGCAACATCAATAGGATCTTATTTTTCTTCAATGTTAGATCAATCTATGAATTGGAAAGATGCAGAGCGTTTATGTTCTAAATGGGGAGGTCATTTTGCTTTAAAAGGAATTATGAGTGTAGAGGATGCGAAAAAGGCAGTTGATATTGGTTGCACCGGTATAATGGTTTCTAACCATGGTGGACGTCAATTAGATGGAGCTAGAGCACCATTTGATCAATTGGCAGAAATTGTTGATGCTGTGGGAGATAAAATTGATGTTATTTGTGAAGGAGGTATTCAAAGAGGAACACATATTTTGAAGGCTTTGTCAGTTGGAGCCAAAGCTTGTTCAGGTGGAAGAATGTATCTTTATGCTTTAGCAGCTGCAGGACAAAAAGGGGTTGAACGGGCTTTAAATCTATACCGTACGGAGTTAGAAAGAGATATGAAATTGATGGGATGTACAAATATTAAACAGCTTAATAGATCAAATATTAAGTTTAGATAATTTTAAAAAATGAAATTCTTAAATTTTAAAAGAGCGGCAGATATTTTTTTAATTAGTTCTGTTCCCATAGTCTCATGGAGCGCTTCAAGACCAAACATTTTCAAACCAAATTTTAATACATTTTTTTTTCTTTGTATTGGATTATTCATTTTTGGTTTAGGTGAGAGTATTTTAGTTGTTTCTCAATATGGAGCGACTCCTTGGACTGTGTTAGCAGAGGGTATTGCAAAGAAAGTCAATATAGGGATTGGTTTTTCAACTTTTATCATTAGCGTCACTGTTCTGGTTTTTTGGTATCCTCTTAAAATAAAACCAGGATTAGGAACTATAATGAATATCATTATCATTGCTATGACAATGGGTGTATTTATTCCATTACTATCCTTTTTTAATGAAATTTTCAATGGACTTTTTTTAGCTATTTTAGGGACATTTCTTGTTGGTTTTGGTTGTGGCATTTATTTAATTGCTAACCTTGGTCCAGGAACAAGAGACGGCTTAATGACAGGTATTGCCAAAAATTATAATAAACCTATTAGTTTTGTTAGATTTAGCATTGAGTTTTTTGTTGTTTTTCTAGGATGGATTTTAGGAGGAACTTTAGGAATTGGCACTATAATTTTTGCAATTGGCATTGGTCCTTCTGTATCATTAAGTCTTAAAATAGTTTCTTATTTAAATAAGTAAACTTATAAGGTTTTAATTAAAAGAGAAAAGCCGAGTATGATTAAGGTTACTAATATACAGGTTCTAAATTGTTTTTGATTAATTTTATCTCTTATTTTTGTACCTATTTGTTGAGATATAAATGCTGGAATTATAAGTGCTAAACTTACAATTAAATCTTGTTTTGTTGCAAAGCCGTAATAAATTAGGGAACCATATAATGGAAATGAACCAATAAAATACATCGTCGAAACTGTTCTTATAAATTTTTCTTTTGGCAGATCTGCTGCTACTAAATATGCCAGCATTGGAGGACCATAAAATGTTGATAATCCTCCTAAAATACCAGATCCAAAACCAATAAGTATTGTTATAGTTTTTTCCCAACTTTTTTTAATATTTTGAATTTTTATACCAAAACAGTTTACTAAAGCTGCAAAAATAATTGAAACTGCAATGATTTGAGTAATTGTGTTAATATTAATTTCTAGTATTAAACGGGCACCAATTATCAGTCCGACAATGAGGCTTAAAAACATTGGAAGAAATCGATAACTACTAACACCTTCTTTAAATTTTATTTGCAAAAAATTTGTTAATAATATGGGTGCACAAAGAAGTATCATTGCAGTTGTTGCAGGCATTGCAAATGCAATTATTGGTAAAGCTACCATAGGCATTCCGAATCCTAGAGTACCTTTAACTATGCCTCCACAGAAAACTGCAGCTATTATAATTATAATTAATGTTGGATCAGAATACATTGTGAATCATGAAAAAAATATGTTAATTTATTAGATATTTGTATTATAAAAATTAACATGTAAAGCTTTTTTTATTTCTTTAAGAGTAATTATGAAAAACATTATTAAATTTCTTCAATCAAGACGATCCATAACAGCAAAAAATATGATAGATCATAATATTAATGAAGATGATTTAGATACCATATTAAATTGTGGAATTAGAGTGCCTGATCATGGGGCATTAAATCCTTGGAAATTAATTGTAATCAAAAATAATGCAAGGCTTAGGATTGGAAATGATATATTAGCTAAAGAATTTAAAATTAATAATCCCGAAGCAACTGAAGAAGAATTAGATTACGAAAGAAAGAGATTTTGTAGAGCTAATGTTATAATTGCAGTTCTTTTTAAACCTGTTTCTCATCCTAAAATTCCTTTATGGGAGATGGAATTATCTTCTGGTGCAGTATGTACAACGCTTCTTATAGCTGCTCAGTCCTTAGGTTATGCTGCACAATGGTTAACTGAATGGTATGCTTATAGTAAAGCTATAATCATAGAACTAGGAGGTAACCCAGATACAGATAAAGTTGCTGGGTTCATTTATATCGGGAATAAAGAAAAAGATCCAATTGAAAGAAGGCGGCCTAAAAAAGAAAATGTAATAGATTTTTTAATAGAGTAATCTTAAAAACTTTCTGCATACAAACATTTTTCAAAAATATCGCTATCTACATTTCCACCCGAAGCAATAACTAAAACATTTTTATTTTTTATGTCGATTTTTTTTGAAATAGCAGCTGCTAATGCAACAGCTCCTCCTGGTTCTAAAACAATTTTAAAATATTTATATGCAATTTTCATAGCTATTAATGATTCAGTATCACTGACTGAAATTCCACCGCTTAAATTCTTTCTATTAATTTCAAAAGTTATATTGCCAGGTTTATTTGCTAATAAGGCATCACATATTGATAGATGCTGCATTGTATTTTCAACAATCATATCAGCTTCAAGTGATTTTTTAGTATCATCAAAATTTTCAGGTTCAACAGAATATATTTGAGCATTAGGATAGTTTGCTTTTATTGAGGTGCTTACTCCGGCTATTAAACCACCACCTCCACAGCAACATAATACAATATCTGGGATAACATTGATTTCTTTTAATTGTTCTACAGCCTCTAACCCAGCGGTTCCTTGACCAATAATAACATTCACATCGTCAAAAGGTGGAATAATTATAGCATTTTGTTCTTTTGCAATAGCTTTTCCTATCTCTTCACGGTTTTCAGTATTTCTATCATATTCTACTATCTTGGCACCCCAAGCGATTGTTCCATTTAATTTAGTTTTAGGGGAGTCTTTGGGCATTACAATAGTAGCTTCACGTTCAGTGATATTTGCTGCTGCAGCAACAGCTTGAGCATGGTTTCCACTCGACCATGCAACCACTTTTTTTGCATCTGGTGGTAATTGAAGTATAGTATTCATTGCTCCTCTAAACTTAAATGCACCAATAGTCTGTAAATTTTCAGCTTTAATATATATATTTGATTTTAATTCTTTGTTTACATGATCTGATTTTAATAATGGAGTTCTAACGATTTTACCTTTTAATCTTTTGGCAGCTTTAATTATAGCATCGTTTGTAACCATTTCTATCATTTGAATTGTTTTCCCTTAAATAAAATAAAATTCTTAAACTTGTTAATTTTGAATGAAATAGTTATGATATGCAATCATTATTCATAATCTAGAGGTTATCATGTTATTTCACAGTTCTTACACAGCTCTTTTAACTCCTTTTAAAGATAATCAGGTAGACTTTGAGGCTTATCGTAAATTAATAGATTTTCAAATTGAGAATGGAACTAATGGATTAGTTCCTGTGGGGACTACAGGAGAGTCTCCTACTTTATCTCATGATGAACATAAAAAATTAGTTGAAGTGTGTATCGATCAATCAAATAAGAGAGTTCCTGTTATGGCTGGGGCTGGTTCCAACTCAACTGCTGAAGCAATTGAATTTGTTAAGCATGCTTGTGAAGCTGGAGCAGATGGTGTTTTAGTTGTAACACCTTATTATAATAAGCCAACTCAATCTGGTTTGTTGGCACATTATAATGAATTATTAAAACATTCTACAAAACCAATAATTATCTATGATATACCTGGCCGTTCAGTTATTCAGATGAGTGATAATACTATGGCTAAATTAGCTGAAAACGAATTAATTGTAGGGGTTAAAGACGCAACAGCAGACTTAGCTAGACCAACTAGATTACAAAACCTTATTAGTGATGATTTTATTCAATTATCTGGTGAAGATGGAACTGCTTTAGCTTATCTTGCAGCGGGAGGCCATGGTTGTATTTCAGTTACTGCGAATATTGCTCCAAAGCTTATTTCTAAAATGCATAGTGCATGGAAGTCAGGAAATATATCTTTATGCCAAGAGATTAATAAAAAGCTTATGCCTCTGCACGATGCTTTGTTTTGTGAAACTAGCCCAGGCCCTTTAAAATATGCGGCATCTTTGCTAGGTATCTGTTCTCATGAAGCAAGATTGCCAATAGTAGATATTGAAGATAGCAGTAAAAAAAATGTCAAAAAAGCACTTGAAATAACTGGTTTATTGTAAAGTATAAAACTAAATGAAACAAAAAGATTCTAAAGGTATATCTCATGGTAGGGTTGCTGAGAATAGGCGCGCAAAATTTGATTATGCAATTTTAGAAACTATTGAAGCAGGCATTGTTTTATTAGGAAGTGAAGTTAAAAGTTTAAGATTAGGAAGAGCTAGCATAGCAGAATCCTATGCTACAGAAGAATCTGGCCATATTGTGTTAATTAACTCAAATATACCTGAGTATAGCTCAGCCGCATCTGGTCAAAACCATGAGCCTAAAAGAATTAGACGGTTATTAATTCATAAAAAAGAAAGAAATAAAATCTTTGGTAAAATTAAAAAAGAGGGTTGTACAATAGTTCCTCTAAGTCTTTATTTTAATCAAAAAGGGCTTGCCAAAATATCTCTTGCTATTGCTGAAGGAAAAAAGAAAGTTGATAAAAGAGAAGTTATAAAAAAAAGAGATTGGGATAGAGAGAAGCATAGGTTATTAAAAAATAACAATTAAAATATTTGTATTAACTTTAAAATTAACTACTAAGGAGAATATGAAAAAAAAATATGATTTAATAATAGGGATTGGAGGAAACATAAACTCAAAAGAAGGACTTCATCCTATAGAAGTTGGAAAAAAAGCTATTAAAAAACTTAAATCTTTATCAATTCATATTCAAAAAGTATCTAGTTGGTATATATCAGATCCAATACCTAAAAGTGATCAACCTAAATTTTTCAATTGTATTGTTATTGGAAACACTTTTTTAAACGAAAACAAAGTTTTAGAAAAACTTTTATTAGTTGAAAAACTATTAGGAAGAATAAGAATTAATCTCAATGATTCAAGATCTATCGATCTTGATTTAATTGATTATGATGGAAAAATTTATAAAAGTAATGATTTAGTTTTACCTCACCCCAGATCTCATTTAAGAAAATTTGTTATGGAGCCTATCTCAGAAGTTAATCCTTTTTGGGTTCATCCAATCATTGGCTTGAATGCAAAACAATTATCAAATCAATTAACTAAGCAAATTATATCAATATATAAAAGTAACAAAAAAATTGATTGATTTTTCTGTATATAGTCTTTATTAAACTTAAATATCTATGGAGTATTAAATGGCAAGAGTAACAGTGGAAGATTGTATCAAAAAAGTTCCAAATAGGTTTGACTTAGTTGTAGCTGCATCTCAAAGATCAAGAGAAATATCAAATGGAATGCAAATTGAAGTTGAAAGAGATAACGACAAGAACCCTGTAGTTTCTCTTCGTGAAATTGCAGAAGATGCTGTTGATCCTGCTGCATTGCATGAAAGATTTATTAGATCAATGCAAAAAAATATTATTAAAAAAGAAGTAATATCAGAAGAAGACAGTTCAGTAGAAGACGAGTTTTCAGCCTATCTTTCTAATACTAACTCAGACAATAAATTAGAATCTGGTTTTTCTGTTAATCCAAAGAACACAGATGTAGAAACATCGTTTGATGATGTGTCAAAAGATTTAATTAGAAACGAAGACTAATTTAAATTTTTTAGTTTCATGTCTTTCTTATCTTTTGTTAAGATATAAAAATATAATTTATATCAATTAGATTTGTCAATAAAAATGAATATGTCAGCTAATAAAATTTATAAAAAAATTTTAACATATGATACTTCGGTTTCCAAAGAAGTCGTCTATAAAGCATACAATATTTCTAAAGATGCACACAGAAACCAACTTAGAGGAAGTGGTGAGCCTTATTTTACTCATCCATTAGCCGTAGCTAATGTTTTAATTGATATGAAATTAGATTCAGCAACTATTGTTACTGCATTGCTTCACGATGTTGTAGAGGATAGTGCTTATACTCTAGATGATATAAAACAAAATTTTGGAATTGAAATATCAAAGTTAGTTGATGGTGTTACAAAGTTATCTAAATTAGAAACAAGATTTGGACTTGCTCAAGCTGAAAATTTTAGAAAATTATTATTAGCTTCATCGGACGATATCAGAGTGCTATTAGTTAAACTTGCTGATAGGTTGCATAACATCAGAACTATAAATGGTATTAAAAATAACCAAAAGCGATCAAAGATTTGTTATGAAACTTTAGAAATTTTTGCTCCCTTGGCAGAACGTTTAGGAATAGTAGGAATACAAAGAGAATTAGAAGATAGATGTTTTGCTGAAATTAAACCAGAAACAAGAAACTCTATACTCAAAAGATTAGATTTTATATATTCGCAAGATAAAATTAATATCCCTTTTATTACAAAAGAAATTGAATCTTTTTTTAAAAAAAATAATGTTAATTGTGAAATTACAGGACGTATTAAAAGTAGTTATTCAATATGGAAAAAAATGCAGTTTAAAAAAGCTAGTATGGATCAACTGGCTGATATAATGGCATTTCGTATTATAGTTGACGATAAACCATCATGTTATCAGGCACTTGGACTGCTTCATCAAGAATATACCGCTATTATGGGTCGTTTTAAAGATTATATCTCAGCACCTAAACGTAATGGTTATCAATCACTTCACTCAAGTTTGATAGGTCCCAAAAAAACTAGAATTGAAGTTCAAATTCGTACTTCTCTTATGAATGAATATGCCTCCAAAGGAGTTGCCGCTCACTGGATGCATAAAGGTAAAGCTAAATTTTCTGAAGGAATTAGATATAAATGGATAAGAGAACTTATTCAAATAATAGAAGAGAGCTCAGATCCTGAAGATTTTTTAGAAAATACAAAACTAGAAATGTATAATGATCAAGTTTTTTGTTTTACGCCAAAAGGTAATCTTATTATTCTTCCTAAGGGAGCAAATGCAGTTGATTTTTCATATGCAGTTCATTCAGAAATTGGCAATTCGGCTGTTGGAGCAAAAATAAATAATAAAACTAGACTTATCACAACTGAATTAAATAATGGTGATCAAGTGGAAATTTTAATTTCTGAAAATGGATTTCCTGATCCAAAATGGATTGATAGTTGTATAACTGGAAAAGCAAAAGCAGGAATAAAAAGGTTTATCAAAAATAGAGAAATTAAAGAGTTTTCTCAAATGGGAACAGCTTTATTACAAAAAGAATTTAGACAGCAGAATAAAACATTACATGAAAAAAGTCTTATCAAAGTAATGGAAGTATATGGTTTATCTGATTTAGAAGAATTATTAATACAAATAGGAAAAGGTAATATTAATTCTAGAGAAGTTTTAAGTATTTTATATCCTAATAAAAAATTAGAAACTCAAAATATTACTGCATTGAAAAAAAATAACATACAAGAAAAAATAAAAATTAAAGGCGTTATCCCAGGTATGGCTATTCATTATGCCCACTGTTGCCATCCATTACCAGGTGAAAGAATTGTAGGGATTGTTACTACCGGAAAAGGTATTACTGTTCATACAATAGATTGCTTTTCGCTAGAAAAATTTCAAGAAATGCCAGAAATGTGGCTTGAAATTACTTGGGAAAGAGAAGGAGATGCCTTTCACAAAGGAAATTTAGTTACAGTTTTAGCTAATGAGCCAGGAAGTTTAGCTGACGTTACAAAAATAATTAGTGAAAACAAAGGAAATATTTCTAATATTCAGGTAATTTCAAGAGATTTAGACTTTTATAAATTTAATATAGATCTTGAAGTAAAAAATGTTAATCATTTAAATCAGATTATAGTTGCCCTTAGATTGTCCCAATTTGTTGAAAGTATTGAAAGAGGTAAAGATTAAAATGTCAATCTTTAAAAAACAAAAATCTAAATCTTTTAAATTTTTTATTCAAAAGTTTTTATCATTTAATAATTTAAAAAGAATGGGCACATACTATTGGTTTCGTTTAAATAGAATCCCAGGTTCTACCTATTCGATTTCAGCAGGGTTTGCATGTGGATCAATGGTTTCGTTTACACCTTTGCTAGGATTACATTTTCTTTTGGCTATACTATTTGCTTATTTTTTAAGAGCCAATCTTTTTGCTGCATTGATAGGAACGGCTATTGGTAATCCAATTACTTTTCCTCTTATATGGGGATTAATTTATAATATTGGTGCATTTATAATTTCTAAGCCAGATACTAATATAATAAATGAAATAAATGTTAATTTGATCCTTAATCAAACTTATGAAGTTTTGTTACCGATGTTAATTGGAGCTTCTGTTATGGCTGTGCCTATCTGGATAATTTCATACTCAATTATGTATAGCTTTGTTTCATCATATAAAAAAGCTAAAAAGAGAAAAAATAATAATACTTGAAATCAATTGAATTTATAGGGTTATGATATTGAAAAATTATATTAGATTAGGCGTAAACATAGATCACGTCGCTACTATCAGAAATGCCAGAGGTGGTTTTTTACCGGACGTATCTAGAGCTGCACAATTAGCTGAAAAAGCAGGAGCAGATTTGATTACCGTTCATATAAGAGAAGATAGGCGTCATATTAATGAAATTGATCTTCAAAATATATTAGAAGCTATAAAAATACCATTAAATTTAGAGATTGCCGCTAATGAAAAGATGGTTTCTATAGCTAAAAAATTTAAACCTCATTCTGTATGCTTTGTTCCCGAAAAAAGACAGGAAGTTACTACAGAAGGAGGTCTTGATGTTTATTCCAATATTGAGAATTTAAAGAAGATCATAAATCCTTTGTTAGATAGTGATATAAATGTAAGTTTATTTATAGACCCAGATGAAAATCAATTAATAGCATCTCATAATCTTGGTGTTAAAACAATAGAGTTTCATACAGGATCATATGCTAATGCAATTAATAATAAGGATAAGTTATCGGAATTAAAAAAAATGAAAGAATGTATTTTACAAGCTCAAAAACTAAAAATTGCTTCTCATGCTGGTCATGGTTTAAACTATGAAAATGTATCTTTGATTGCGTCAATACCTAATATAGTAGAGTTAAATATAGGACATTTTTTAATTGGTGAAGCTATTTTTCATGGCTTAGATAATGTAATTATAAAAATGCGTAAGATTATTGAAGATGCTATCAAATGATTTTTGGAATTGGCACAGATATTCTGGATGCTTCAAGAATAGATGTTATTGTAAAAAAATTTAATAAAAAGTTTATTTCAAGAATTTATGGTCAAAATGAAATTAGTTTTCTTGATAAAAAGTTAAAAAATAAAAATTTATTTCTAAGCAAACGATTTGCAGCTAAGGAAGCTTTTTGGAAAGCTATGAGCCCACAAAGAGGAGATGGCTTGTTATTCAGAGAAATAGAAATTTTAAATGACAATAATGGAAAACCTTATTTATATTTTACTGGTAAAACACAAGAATATATAAAAATACAAGAAAAAATATTACAGGGTAATTTAAAATTTAATATTTCACTATCTGATGAACCTCCTTACGTAATAGCTTTTGTAGTTATTTCTCTTGCTCAAATTAAATAGGTAATGCATATATCAAAGTGTTAATTTTTATAGATTAGATCAATTTGGAGATTTTAGTATGCGTGTTGCAAAAAATAGTTTTGGAGAGTTGTTCAAAACGTTAATGGTTGCAGGTTCTATTGCTATTATTTTTAGATCTATTTTTTTTGAACCTTTTAATATCCCATCTGGTTCAATGATACCTACTTTATTGGTTGGAGACTATTTGTTTGTCTCTAAATATTCTTATGGTTACTCTAAATATAGTTTTCCATTTGGAGTGATGCCTATTAATGATCGTGTTTTTGATAATTCTCCTGAACGAGGTGACGTAATTGTTTTTAGAAAACCAGGTGATGAAACTATAGATTATATTAAACGTTTAGTTGGATTGCCTAATGACACAATTCAAGTAAAAGAAGGTATTTTGTTTATAAATGGTAAAAGTGTAAATAGGATTAAAACTAATATAGGAAAAATGAAAGATATTAACGGTAATGAAAAAATTTTAACAGAATATAAAGAAATCTTTGAAGGCAGCAACTATCATAAGATTCTAGAATATAGTGATATTGATAATTTTGATGATACTATAGAATTTAAAGTTCCTAAAGATCATTTTTTCTTTATGGGTGATAATAGAGATAATAGTAGAGATAGCAGGTCATCTGAGGTAGGTTTTGTTCCTAAAAAAAACTTAATAGGAAAAGCACAAATAATTTTCTTTTCTCATGATAATTCAGCATCTTTTTATGAATTTTGGAAATGGCACAAATCTATAAGATTTTCTAGAATAGGGGAGGCTATTAAGTAATTGCTGCTTGATCAATTTGAAAAAAAAATAAATTATAAATTTAATAACCAAAGTTTATTAATTGAAGCTTTAACTCATTCAAGTTCTTCTATCTCAAGTTCTCCAAATTATGAAAGATTAGAGTTTCTTGGTGATAGAGTTTTAGGCTTAATATTAGCTGAATATTTTTTTAAATTATTTCCTGAAGTTAATGAAGGTTGTTTAAACGATTACTATCAAAAATACGCTAATCAAGATTTTCTTGCTGAATGTGCTCAAAATCTGAATATATCAGACTTTATACAAACTCAAAAAGGAGATAATTTATATAATAATAAATCTATTTTAAGTGACGTTGTAGAATCACTAATTGGAGCAATTTATATAGATTCTAATATCAATGAATGTAGAGATTTTATAGAAAAAAAAATACTAAACATGGTTTCTAAAAGCTCACCTCCTCTCAGGCATTCTAAATCTTTACTTCAAGAACTTTGTTTAAAAAAATATAAAGAATTACCTAAATATTCGATGATTAATAAATCTGGTCCTGATCATAATCCAGTTTTCACTGTGTCGGTTAGCATTAATGAAGACAATGTTAAGTTAGGTGAAGGATCCAGTTTAAGAATTGCAGAAGAAATCGCGGCCAGCAAATTGTTGGAATTTTTAAATATTTAATTTTAATAACTATTTTAAGGTGTTTTGTTGGATAATGAATTAAAAAACAGATCTGGTTTTGTTAATATTTTAGGAATTCCTAATTCAGGAAAATCTACGTTAATAAATAAGCTAGTTGGTAAAAAAATATCAATAGTTTCTCATAAAGTTCAAACCACAAGATTTTGTGTAAAAGGGATTAGTTTATATGATATTGATAAGGAAAAAGGCATTCAATCTCAGATTATTTTTATTGATACACCAGGTATTTTTGATGCTAAAAGGAGATTAGATAAAGCCATGGTTTCTGCTGCTTGGTCAGAGCTTAAATATTGTGATAATGTAATTTTTATTCATGATGTTTCTAGAGCCAAAATTAATGATGAAACTTTGAAAATTATAGAAAGACTTATAAAAATCAAAGCTTCTGTAATCTTAGTTTTAAATAAAATTGATTTGTGTTCTAAAGATAAGCTGTTGGAAAGAACATTAAATATTGAAAAACTATTTGACTTTAAAAAAATTTTTATGATTTCAGCTAAAAATGGGAGTGGATGCAATGATTTGCTCTCTTATCTTGCAGGTATAATGCCGGTACACCCCTTTTTATATGATAAAGATACAATATCTGATTTACCTGAAGCTTTGCTCGCATCAGAAATAACAAGAGAAAAGTTATTTAATACGTTGAATCAAGAATTGCCTTATAATTTAATGGTTGAAACTGAAAAATGGTTAATAAACCCTAATAAGAGCATTAATATTGAGCAAGTTATATATGTTAATAAAGAAAGCCATAAACCTATCATACTAGGTAAAGGTGGACAGAATATTAAAAGAGTAGGTATTGCTTCACGTAAAGAATTAGAAGAGTTGTTAAATTGTAAAATCCATCTTTTTTTGTTTGTTAAATACAAAAAAAATTGGATGGAAGATCCTAGAAAATATTCTTCCATAGGCCTTGATTTCAATGCCTGATTGGGTAGATCAAGGTATTATTTTATCAGTTAGAAAATATGGTGAAAAAGGCTTAATTACTCAGATACTTACTCAAAATCACGGAAAGCATGCTGGATGGTTATCAGGTAATTCAAGCAAAAATGTAGTTTCACAAGCTCAACCTGGGAATCTTGTCTCTGTTTCATGGAAATCAAGATTAGTTGAACAGATGGGGAACTATAAAATTGAATTAATTTCTTCTGTATCAGGTAAAATATTTGATAATAAACTAAAGCTTTTAGCTTTAAGTGCAATGTGCTCATTACTAGAAAAAATTTTGCCAGAAAGACAAAAATATGAAGAAGTTTATAATGCTTCAATTGCTTTTTTAAATCTAATTCTTATAGATGATGATAGAAATATTGATTATTGGCTTGAAGGATATGTTAAATGGGAAATAGGTGTTTTAGGATCTATAGGTTTTGCCTTAAAACTAAATGAATGTGCAGTGACAGGAAGTAAAACTGATCTGTATTTTGTAAGTCCTAAAACAGGAAAAGCTGTTTCAATGCATGGAGCTGGTAAATTTGCCCCTAAATTATTAGCATTACCTTTTTTTTTAGGTGGGTTTGTTCATCTAGGTTCTAATTTTTATAATGAAATTGTTGCAGGTTTAAAAATTACTACTTATTTTTTTGAAAACAAATTATTAGCTTCTATTAATAATGAAAAAAGTAATATTATGCCTAAAGCTAGAAGTAGATTTATAGAAATGGTCGAAAAATTTTAATTTTTAAAAAAGGTTAAGTCAATGAGTGATAACGATTTAAAAGACAATAATATTATTTTAACTAGTTTTTCACAAGCTATATCAGAACGTTACTTATCTTATGCTTTGTCAACCATAACATCTAGGTCGTTGCCTGATGTTCGCGATGGCCTTAAGCCTGTTCATAGAAGAGTTTTATATGCAATGAGGCAATTAAAACTTAACTATAATCTAAGCTATAAAAAATCAGCTAGAGTAGTTGGCGATGTGATGGGTAAATTTCATCCTCATGGTGATGCTGCTATATATGATTCAATGGTAAGGATGGCTCAAGATTTTGCATTAAGATATCCACTTGTTGATGGTCAAGGAAATTTTGGAAATATCGACGGTGATAATGCTGCTGCAATGAGATATACTGAAGCAAGGATGACTAAGGCAGCAGAACTGCTTTTATTAGATATTGACCAAGATACTGTTGATTTTCGAGTTACTTATGATGATGAAGGTAAAGAACCTGAAGTTCTTCCATCAGCTTTTCCTAATTTACTAGCTAATGGTTCTCAAGGAATTGCAGTTGGTATGGCTACTTCTATTCCTCCTCATAATATTGGAGAATTATGCGATGCTATAATCCATTTAATCAAATTTCCTAATGCTTCAGACAGTACTGTAATCAATTATGTTCAAGGGCCTGATTTTCCAACAGGAGGAATTTTAGTTGAAAGTAGAGACTCAATTTTAGAAGCCTACAAAACTGGTAAAGGAGGTTTTAAATTAAGAGCTAGATGGAATGTCGAAAAATTAAGTGCTGGACAATGGCAAATTGTAGTAACCGAAATACCTTATCAAGTTCAAAAAAGTAGATTATTAGAAAAAATTGCTGAACTAATGGAAAATAAACATCTTCCTATGTTATCAGATATTCGAGATGAAAGTGCGGAAGATATAAGATTAGTATTAGAACCTAGAAGCAGAAACTTATCTCCTGAAATGATTATGGAAACACTTTTTAAAAAATCGGATTTAGAAACAAGATTCTCTCTTAATTTAAATGTAATTGATGAAAAGAATGTTCCTGGAGTTATGTCTTTAAAAGAAGCCTTGCAGTCTTGGTTAAATCATAGGCAAATTATTCTTCAAAGAAAAACTATATTTAGAGTTGGTCAAATTGAAAATAGAATAAATATTTTAAATGGCTATATAACTGTTTATTTAAATTTAGATAAAGTTATTGAGATAATTAGAGAAGAAGATAAGCCTAAGGAAACATTGATTTCATATTTTTCGATAAATGAGATTCAAGCAAATGCTATATTAGATATGCGATTGCGTTCTTTAAGAAAGCTTGAAGAAATAGAATTAAAAAAAGAATTAACAACTTTGCAAATTGAGCTAGAAAATCTAAATGGTATACTTAACAATACAGATAAACAATGGGATATTATGTCTCGTGAGATAAAATCTCTAAAAAAAGATTTCGGTGATTTGGTTAATAGAAGAACTAGCATCGAAGATATACCTGATGTAGAAGATTTTAATGAAGACCATTTTGTTTTAAAAGAGCCAATCACAATAATTCTATCTGAACAAGGTTGGGTTAGATCCCAAAAAAGTCATTTAGATAAAGATATTGAACTTAAATATAGAGAAGGCGATAAAGAATCATTTATTGTTCATGCATTAAGCACCGATAAAATAATTTTCTTTGCCGATAATGGTCGTGTTTTTTCTGTTCCAGCTAATAAATTGCCTTCTGGAAGAGGATTCGGTGAACCTATTTCTTTAACCATTGATTTAAAGTCAGAAAATAAAATTATATCATGCTTTCCATATTTTGATGGCAACGTAATGATTGCTTCAACTAATGGTTATGGGTTTAAGCTTAACTCAGCAAATTTAATTGCTCAAACAAAAACGGGCAAGCAAATTCTTAATGTTAAAGGAGAAGTTAAAGCTAAAGCATGTAAAGAAATTACTGGAGACACTGTTGCTATCGTTGGAAATAATAGAAAATTGATTGTTTTTCCTATAGATGATTTGCCTGTTCTTAATAAAGGAAAGGGAGTTATTCTTCAACGTTATAAAGACGGTACTTTATCAGATTTCACTTCATTTAATAGAAGTGAAGGTTTGTCATGGAAAATGAATGGTGGTCGAAAAAGAGTTGAAACAGATCTTCTTATTTGGGAAGGAAAAAGAGGGGGGGCTGGTAAATTGGCTCCGAATGGATTTCCTAGGCCTCCAATATTTAATTAACCTTTTTTATTTATCATGTTAAATATATGTTTTTGTTCATTAAAATGTTATTTATTTAGCCAAAAATCCTTTAAAA
>Ga0209711_10001414_pt1 | contig 23328 bp, 17 predicted proteins | sample ArcticOcean_MG_C_7_FD_187441 | JGI IMG/M metagenome (GOLD analysis project Ga0209711, IMG submission 187441) | Marine microbial communities from western Arctic Ocean - ArcticOcean_MG_CB11_88 (SPAdes) (version 2) | ecosystem: Environmental > Aquatic > Marine > Oceanic | place: Arctic Ocean...
TCATGGAATGTGTTTGGATTAATCCTAAAGCCAAACGAAGCCAAACTACCTAGTACTTCTCGATCTGCAGGCGCTACCTTTTTATCTAAACCTAAAAAAGCTAAAACATTGTTTTTTAAAGTGTCATTAGAAGACAATGCAACTGGAGTGCTTTTAAGATATTCTCCAGAACTAACCCAATAATTCAACAGCCATAATTCCTTTTCATTGAGTTGGGTTTTATTTTTAGGAGGCATGTGAAGCTCATTGTCAAGTGGCAAAGAGATAAATTTCACCAAACTACCTTCCTTATGATTTTCTGGATCAAACAAGCTGCCCCGATCCCCTCCTTTCATCATTAGGTCATAACGATCAAACCTTAGTCCACTTTTACTTTTAGACGCATTGTGACAACTGACACATTTGTCATCTAATATTATATTTACCGCTGCTTCATATAACAAAATACTGTCTTTAGGAATCGTAGGCGGGCTAACTTTATAAAGTGCCTCGGGTGAAAGATAGTCTTCACCATGAGTAATGACACCCCCTTTATGACCTGTTATGGTTAACGAAATCAATGTTAAAACAAAACAAGCAAAGAAAATATTTTCTTTTACTTTTGCTCGGTGCAAAACACTCAACGCAAAACTCAAAATTAAAGTGATAATCCCCGACCAAAAATGAAAACTTAAATTATTAAAATCATAATCGTCATCTAAAGAAAGGAAGTAGCCCAATAAGGCAGCAATTAATGCCCCTACAAAGGAAAAATCGACACCAATTCTAATTGCCCTATGTAAATCAATCTTCTGAAACTTTGCGATCAATAATAATACGAAAGTCATGATCAAAGCGCCAATAGGCAAGTGTAAAACCACGGGGTGTAGCTTTCCTAAATATTTAAATATTTCAAGAATAAAATCCATTTGATTAACCGAGTAAAATATCTTTCTTCACTTCACCTGCAACGTCAGTGAGCCTAAATCTTCTGCCCTGTGTCTTATAAATCATTTTTTTATGGTCTACGCCGAATTGATGCAATAAGGTCGCTTGCAGATCATGAACATGCATTGGATCTTTAACAATATTGTATCCAAAATCATCTGTTTCTCCATAGGTAAATCCGGGTTTTACTCCACCACCTGCCATGAAAATGGTAAAAGACCGTGGATGATGATCTCGACCATAATCCGTATCGGTTAATTTACCCTGACAATAATTTGTGCGGCCAAATTCACCACCCCAAATAACCAAAGTGTCTTCCAAGAGCCCGCGTTGTTTTAAATCCATTATCAAAGCTGCTGTCCCTTGATCAACATCCTCTGCTTGGCGTTTGATTTGAACTGGCAAATTATCATGTTGATCCCAACCCGTATGGTACAGTTGAACGAACCGAACGTCTTTCTCGATTAGTCGCCTCGCCAACAAACAATTTGCGGCATAAGTCCCCGGTTTAAAAGAATCCTTTCCATACATTCTAAGAATGTGATCCGGCTCGTCGCTTATGTCCATGACATCAGGAACGGAGGTCTGCATTCTGTAGGCCATTTCATAATTAGAAATCCTGCTATTAATTTCGGGATCTCCAAAAGTTTTTTCTTGTTTTTCGTTTAACTGCGCCAGATGATCTAACATCATTCTGCGCTCTTGATCTGAAACTCCATCAGGGTTTTGTAGATACAATACAGGGTCTTTTCCGGACCTAAACTGCACCCCTTGATGCAGAGAGCTTAAAAAACCATTTCCCCACAAACGCGAATAAAGTGGTTGTGGTTGTGGCTTTCCGTTTCCTGTAGAAAGTAATACGATAAAAGAGGGTAGGTTGTCGTTAAGGCTTCCCAATCCATAACTCATCCAAGACCCAATACTCGGTCTTCCTGGAAGTTGGGAACCTGTTTGGAAAAAAGTAATTGCGGGGTCGTGATTAATTGCTTCTGTATTCATTGACTTTACAAAACACAATTCATCGACAACTTTAGAGACCTTGGGCATTAAATCACTTACCCATGCACGTGATTCCCCATGTTGTTTAAAATTAAAAAGACTACCTGTCACTGGAAAGCTGCTTTGATCAGAGGTCATTCCCGTAAGTCTTTGCCCCTTCCTTATCGAGTCTGGAAGGTCAGATCCTCTGTATTTGTTTAAATACGGTTTATAATCAAATAAATCGAGCTGCGAAGGACCACCACTCTGAAATAAATAAATAACACGCTTTGCTTTCGGAGCAAAATGGGGTAAGGACAAGGAACCTATTTTAAGATTTGGTATTTCTTTTGAAGAAGACAACCCAAAAGGATCCATCATAGATCCTAGAGCCAAACCTCCAATACCAAATCCAGCTTTTTTCAGGAAATGTCTTCGGTTATTGTTTAAGAAATGTTTATTCAGCTCCTCCATGTTAACTTTTTTGTGTGGTTTCGTCAAGATTATAGATCAACAAGGTCAAAGATGTATAAGCTCTCTGTTTAACTTCTGCTCTAGATTTTGTCTTGAACTGCTCCATTTCATTCTTTCGAACGTATTCATAAAATTCGATCAATTCGTCAACTTCAGTGTTATCTGGGGTTCTTCCGGTAACTCTCCTATAAATATTTATAATATTTTCTTTGTCTGATTTTAAAGCTCCTGAAAGAATCAAACTTGACAACGCATCAGCTGCTTCATACACCTGAGGGTCATTAAGCAAAATAAGGGACTGTAGCGGTGTACTTGTTTTTTGTCTTTCGACAGCACACAAGTCTCTGGAAGCAGCATCAAAAGTAATCATTCCCGGAGGCGGAACCGTTCTTTTCCAAAAAGTATAAAGACTCCTTCTGTGTTGATTTCCGTCCTTTGAAACCACATAACGTTTAAGGGCATTCGAGGTACTTCCCCCCGTGAGTTCTTTCCATAATCCTGCAGGTTGATAGGGTCTTACACTAGGCCCTCCTATTTTGTTAACAAACAGTTCACTGCTAACAAGAACATTATCACGAACCATCTCTGCAGTTAATTTTTGTCGAGGGAAAACCGACAGATAACTATTTTTAGGATCCAAGGTTAACTGGCTTTTAGATGATTTACTCGACTGTCTGTAGGTGGAGGACATCACAATCTTTTTAATTAAATGTTTTACATCCCAATCTTCTTCCATAAAAGTAACTGCCAACCAATCCAACAATTCTGGATGGGAGGGCAAAGTTCCTTGATTTCCAAAATCAGAGGAGGTCGCTACGATTCCTGACCCAAAAAATTGTTGCCACAGGCGATTCACCGCCACTCTAGCCGTGAGGGGATTCTTTTTGTTAAAGAGCCATTGAGACAATCCCAACCTGTTTTTTTCAAGCCCAGCATCAAATTCCAAAACTACAGCGGGCATGCTCCCCGACGTTTCTATATCAGTTGGAGCGTCATAGGACCCTCGATTGAGCAGATAGGTTTTTCTTATGTCTTCTACCTCTTTCATTACCATGACTTCAACATTTTTTATACTGTCTGGTAAATTCAAAAATGGCAAATCATTCTTTAAAGCCTGATGATCAATATTAATTTTTGGAGACGCGATTTCTGTATATCCAATAATGCCCTTTTCATCTAGTTTATTAAAAAAGTTAAATAAATTGAAAAAATCTTTTTGCGTTATTTCATCATATTTATGATCATGACATCTTGCGCATTCCATCGTTAGTCCCAAAAAAGCTTTAGCTGCCGTAGCTGTTCTGTCCGCGACATACTCCACCCGGTATTCTTCTTGTATAACTCCACCCTCTTGAGTGATCATGTGATTTCGGTTGAATCCTGTGGCGAGTATTTGTTCTTTTGTGGCGTTAGGAATTATATCTCCAGCCAATTGCCAGGTTACAAATTCATCATAGGGTAAGTTTTCATTAAAAGCATGAATAACCCAATCTCTCCAAGGCCAGTTAAATCTTTCGGTATCGTCCTGATAACCATTGGTATCTGCATACCTCGCTACATCCATCCAGACAGATGCCATGCGTTCCCCATAGGAAGAAGAATTCAATAGATTGTCAACTACTTTTTCATAAGAATCTTCACGCTCATCTTCTAAAAAAGCATCCATTTGTTCAATGGTTGGGGGAAGTCCGTTTAAATCAAAAAACAAACGTCTGAGTAACAATTCTTTTTCAGCAATTTTAGAGGGCTTTAATTCTTTCTCTTCGAGTTTTGTAGCAATAAAATAATCAATTGGACTGTTGCACCAATCTTCAAAAGTAGTTTTCGGAGGGGTTCTTTTTATTGGTGGGATATAGGCCCAGTGGGATTCCCATTTGGCTCCTTGCTCGATCCAACGTTCTAAAACTAGCTTTTCCCTATCTGATAAAATCAAATTAGATTCAGGAGGAGGCATCTTGTGAGAGGATTTTTCTGAATTAATTCTATCGATCAATTCACTTTTGGAGACAACACCGGGAGAAATGATTTGCTTTTCCACGTTCTCTTTACTAATGCGATACCAGTGATCACTTAAATCTAATCTAAAGTCGCCTTCAATGGCTTTTGGGTCTGGACCATGACATTTGTAACATTTGTCTGAAAGAATCGGTTTAACATCAAAGTTGTAACTTATTATTTCAGGAATAGGTTCCACGAAAACTACTTGATCATTGTTGTCAATCCGGTTAAGCTTCGTAGTTGGTTGGTTAAAAAGGAAGTTTTTAAACAACAAAGCCAAAACAAAAGCACCCAAGAAATAGTATAAAAGAGTGAATTTTTTCAATGTTTTTTTAATATATATTGAATAAATATACAAAAAACAGTGAGTCGGCACAAGCAAAAAAAAAATAATTAAAAGGCAAAAGGATATACTAATTTCACTTAGTGAATAACGCCCTGCCCTTCATCAACTCATGGACAGCGGTTCCAACTTCATTTAAGGTTTGGGCGTCTTCATGATTAGAGATCACACGGTCAATTAAAGCGACTATGATTTCCATATCAGATTCCTTCAACCCTCTTGTGGTAATGGCAGCTGTTCCTACTCGAATTCCAGAGGTTACGAAAGGCGACCTTTGGTCAAAAGGAACCATATTCTTATTTGCTGTTATTTCAGCTTTAACTAAAGCCTGCTCAGCAGCTTTTCCAGTAATGTTCTTATTCCCAAGATCAATCAACATCATGTGGTTGTCTGTTCCGCCAGAAATTAAATGGTAATCTCTCTTTATAAAAGCTTTCGCCATTGCGTCAGCATTTTTCTTTACTTGGTACACATAATCTTTAAAAGATGGTTCAAGCGCTTCACCGAAAGCAATTGCTTTTGCAGCAATAACGTGCTCTAAAGGTCCTCCCTGATTTCCAGGAAAAACAGCCATGTCTAAAAGGTGAGACATCTTCCTAGGGGTTCCATCTTTTAAAGTAATACCGAACGGGTTATCAAAATCTTCTCCCATCATAATCAGTCCACCTCTGGGACCTCTTAATGTTTTGTGCGTGGTGGTAGTCACTACGTGACAATGCGGCATTGGATCGTTTAAGATGCCCGCAGCTATCAAGCCCGAGGGATGAGAGATATCTGCTAACAAAAACGCACCTACTTCATCAGCTATTACTCTGAATTTTTCAAAATCTATATCGCGTGAATAGGCAGAAGCTCCTGCGATAATCATGTGTGGTTTTACTTCTTTAGCAATCTCTAATATATTGTCATAATCCAAAAGACCTGTAGCCTCTTGAACACCGTAAAAATGTGCTTTATACAAACGACCTGAAAAATTAACCGGTGATCCATGTGTTAAATGTCCTCCATGAGACAAATCGAAACCTAAGATCTTATCTCCTGGTTTAATAAAAGCATGAAAAACAGCAGTATTGGCTTGTGAACCAGAATGCGGTTGAACGTTGGCATAAGCCGCTCCAAATAATTCTTTGGCACGATCGATGGCAATTTGCTCTATTTGATCAACAACTTCACAACCTCCATAGTAACGTTTCCCTGGGTATCCCTCAGCATACTTATTGGTTAAAACTGAACCCGTAGCCTCCATAACGGCGGGACTGGTGAAATTTTCTGATGCAATTAATTCAACTCCATTCAGTTGTCTTTCTTCCTCCTTGTTAATCAAGTCAAAAATAGTTGTATCGCGTTGTGTCATTTTTATAATAATTATTTCACAAAAATACAGATTAAATAAGATTGACATTTAATTTTTTGGATAGAATAATAAATATTTTAAACATTTAATTAACAGTCAAGTCATAAGTAGGATTTTATTTAATTATCATTAATTACTAATGACTTAATAATGTTCAAAAAAGGACAGACAAGATGTCACAATGAAAATACAGAAACAAGACAAACAGTCGCTTGAAAATCAATGGAATAGAAATTGGTATTAAGATAAAAAAATCACCCAATGAACCTAAATAATTTTACAATAAAATCACAGGAGGTTGTCGAGTCTGCCCAGCAGTTGGCGCAAGAAATGGGACACCAACAGATAGAAAACGATCACCTTTTTAAGGCCATGATCAAAGTAGATGATAATGTTTTACCCTTCGCTTTTAAAAAATTACAGGTCAATCTTTCACTTATTGAACAGCTCGTCACAAGTGCACTTAAAAGCTTACCTAAAGTTTCTGGAGGGAACCTTATGTTATCGCAAAAGGCTTCACAAACATTGATCAAAGCCACAACGATCTCGAAAGAACAAAAGGATGATTTTGTCGCTTCACAACACCTATTGATTGCCCTTTTTGAATCAGAAGGTAATGTGGGAAAAATATTAAAGGATCAAGGGATTACTAAAAATGCGTTGGCAACAACTTTAAAACAGTTGCAAAAAGGAGATAAAATCACTTCATCTTCCGTTGAAAATAGTTATAATTCCCTAGAAAAATTTGCCAAAAATCTAAATCAAATGGCAATGAACGGGAAATTAGATCCAGTGATTGGTCGGGATGAAGAAATTCGCCGGTTGTTACAAATCATCTCCAGACGAACAAAAAATAATCCTATTTTAGTAGGAGAGCCCGGTACGGGCAAAACTGCAATAGCAGAGGGTTTGGCCCATCGAATTATCGACGGTGATGTTCCAGAAAACTTAAAGAACAAACAAATATTCGCATTAGATTTGAGCGCATTAATTGCAGGTGCCAAGTACAAAGGTGAATTTGAAGAAAGATTAAAGTCTGTAATAAAAGAAGTGGTAGATAGCGATGGAGAAATTCTTTTATTTATTGATGAAATACATACTTTAGTAGGCGCAGGAGGCGGTGAAGGAGCTATGGATGCCGCCAATATCCTCAAGCCTGCACTGGCAAGAGGTGAGTTGCGTGCCATCGGTGCGACCACCTTAGATGAATACCAAAAATATTTTGAAAAGGATAAAGCCTTAGAGCGTAGATTTCAAAAAGTTATGGTAGAAGAACCCGATACGGAGAGTGCTATTTCGATTTTGAGAGGTATTAAGGAAAAATACGAAACCCATCATAAAGTTCGAATTAAGGATGAGGCTGTTATTGGAGCAGTAATGCTTTCGGATCGCTTTATATCGGATCGTTTTCTACCTGATAAAGCGATTGATTTAATGGACGAGTCTGCTTCAAAGCTTAGGATGGAGATGAATTCCAAGCCAGAAGAATTAGACACACTCGATCGTAAAATAAGACAGATTGAAATTGAAACTGTCGCGATAAAACGGGAGAAGGAAAATCAAAAAATCAAAAAACTGAACGAAGAACTGGGGAATCTCAAAGAGAAACGCAATGCAATTTTTGCACAATGGAGTCAGGAAAAAGATTTGGTTGACCAAATACAGCAGCACAAGCAAGAAGTTGAAAGTTTAAAACAACAAGCAGACCGGGCCGAGCGAGATGGTGACTATGCAACTGTTGCGGAAATTCGTTATGGAAAAATTAAAACTTCTCAAGAAAATTTAGAAAAACTGCATCAAGAACTTTTAAAATTTCAAGGAGATGATTCTCTTATAAAAGAAGAGGTTACTTATGAAGATATTGCTGAAGTGGTCGCAAAATGGACTGGAATTCCAGTGAGTAAAATGCTACAATCTGACAAAGAAAAACTATTGAATTTAGAAGTTGAAATTCACAAAAGAATGATTGGTCAAGACACTGCTGTTGAAGCTGTTGCGGATGCCATCCGAAGAAGTCGTGCTGGGCTTCAAGATCAAACTCGACCCATTGGAAGCTTTCTGTTTCTGGGTTCTACTGGTGTTGGAAAAACGCAGCTTGCAAAGGCACTCGCGGAAGTTCTTTTTGACGACGAAAACAGTATCACACGTATTGACATGAGTGAATATCAGGAGAGCCATTCTGTGAGCCGACTGGTAGGTGCTCCTCCAGGTTATGTCGGATATGATGAAGGGGGGCAATTGACCGAAGCTGTGAGAAGGAAGCCCTACTCTGTTATATTACTCGATGAAATAGAAAAGGCGCATCCCGATACTTTTAATGTTTTGCTTCAAGTCTTAGATGAAGGAAGACTAACAGATAACAAAGGACGGACTGCAGATTTTAAAAATACAATCGTTATCATGACCAGTAATTTAGGGGGTACTGAAATAAAAGAAGCTTTCAAGCTGCATAGCGATTTTGAAACTGCAGAAACTGCAGCTAAAATAACCGTGATGAAACAACTCAAAGCTAAAGTGAAACCAGAATTTTTAAACAGAATTGATGATATCATTTTATTTTCACCTTTAACTGCAATTGAAATTAAAAAAATTGTCGGTCTACAGTTTGAAATAATTGTAAAACGACTCTCTAATCAAGACATTTCTCTAACCGCAACAAACGAAGCACTTGAAGCACTGGCTATCATGGGGTTTGACCCAGAATATGGTGGAAGACCTATAAAAAGGGTTATGCAAAAGCAGGTCCTCAATTTGTTAAGCAAGGAATTATTAGCAGGAAAGATCTCCTCAGGCAAAGCAATTGTCGTCGATTATTTTGATAATAAGATTGTATACCGAAACCAAGAGCTTGAAAGTAAATAAGTTCTTAACTTTGCACTGTGCAAAAAAAGATAAACATACAAAATAAGCGAGCTCGGTTTGAATATGATTTTCTCGATCAGTTTACCGCAGGGATCGTATTGACTGGAACCGAGATCAAGTCGATTCGTAACAGTCAAGCCTCAATTACTGAAAGCTTTTGCGAGTTTAATGAACGTAACGAGCTTTTTATCGTCAACATGTATATCGAAGAGTATGGTTTTGCAACCCACTTCAATCACCGTCCTAGAGGCAGCAGAAAACTTTTGTTAAACAAACGAGAATTGACCAAACTTCACAAGGAAGTCAAGAACTCTGGACTAACTATTATACCGCTCAAACTTTTCTTAAACGATAATGGATTTGCTAAAATGCGAATTGCGTTGGTTAAAGGAAAAAAAATATATGATAAACGCGAAACCATGAAAGACCGAGACAACAAAAGAGAATTGGACCGTATAAAGAAATCTTTTAACGAATAAAAACTACTTAATTTTTATTTTCTAATAAGGGTACGAAACGAAAACTACCAAAGGTTTCTTTATCAAATTCTTTTTCGTTTTTTCGAATAAACCGCGTCATGATTTGTTCTTTTTTTCCAACAGGAATAACAAGCCGACCGCCAATAGACAACTGTTCTAAAAGTGGATTAGGCACTATTGGAGCGCCCGCAGTTACAATGATTCCGTCATAGGGCGCAGCAATTGGATAACCCTTATAGCCATCGCCAAAAATCACTTTTTTAGGTCTTAATTTTAATTTATTAAACAATAATGAAGTTTTTTTGAATAATTCATGTTGCCGCTCCAGAGTATAGACCATAATGTCATACTGAAGTAGTACTGCCGTTTGATAACCCGAACCTGTTCCAATTTCTAAGACTTTATCACCAGGATTTATTGCTAACAATTCTGTTTGAAAAGCAACCGTGTAAGGCTGTGAAATAGTTTGTTCAGCAGCAATGGGGTAAGCTTTATCTGTGTAAGCATAAGCCTCCAGACCAGTTTCCATAAACCAATGTCTCGGGAGGGTCTCAATCGCATTTAGAACACTTTGATCCTTAATTCCTGCGACTTTTAGCTGGCCAATCAATTGACGTCTTTGCCCTTGATGCTTTGTTGTGTCAATCATTATCACAAATATAAAAGAGTTCCAAAAATAAATCAGAAAAAGATGGTATTTTTATAAAAAAAAAGATGATCAAAGCTGGAGTATTAGGTGCAGGACACTTAGGTAAAATTCATTTACGCCTTTTAAATGAATCTGATCGTTATGAATTGGTTGGATTTTATGATCCTGATAAAAAAAATGCCCAAATTGTATCCAAAGAAAAAGGATATAAATATTTTGATACGCCAGAAGCTTTGTTAGAAGCTGTTGACATGGTTGATATTGTGACCCCTACCCTTTCCCACCATGAAATTGCAATGTTGTCATTGAAGAATGGGAAACATATTTTTATTGAAAAACCCATTGCGAACAATGTTGACGAAGCAAATGAAATTACGGATTTTGCTAAGGCAAATAATCTGCTAGGACAAGTAGGTCATGTGGAGCGCTTTAACCCTGCTTTTAAAGCTGCCATCTCATCGATTACTGAACCCATGTTTATTGAGTCTCACCGACTGTCTGAATTCAATCCCAGGGGAACTGATGTTCCTGTCGTTTTGGACTTAATGATTCATGACATTGACATCGTTTTAAGCTTGGTTAAATCCCCTATTAAATCAGTTTCTGCTTCTGGAGTTTCTGTCATCAGTGAAACACCCGACATCGCCAATGCCCGAATTGAATTCGAAAATGGCTGTGTTGCAAACCTTACAGCGAGTAGAATCTCTTTAAAAACAATGCGTAAAATAAGGTTTTTTCAAAAAGACGCCTATATCTCTGTCGATTTTTTAGAAAAGAATGTTGAAATCGTAAAGATGAAGGATGCCCCCAAGGAGCTTACTGATTTTGCAATGATTCTTCAAAATGCTGAGGGCAAAAAGAAGCAAATTTATTTTGAAAACCCTAAAATTCAAACCTCCAATGCCATTCTTGAAGAATTAGAATCTTTTGCAGATGCAATAGAAAATCAAACCATCCCAATCGTTTCTTTAGAAAATGGCACAAAGGCACTAGAACTAGCCAATATGATTATTGATTCCTACAGTTCATGAGAAACATCGTAGTCATCGGGGCTGGTTCGATGGGCAATGGAATTGCACATGTCTTTGCTCAAAATGGTTTTAAAACAACCCTAAATGACCTTAATGAAAGTCAGCTTCAAAAAGCGAAAGCTACGATTCTGAAGAATTTGGATCGTCTGTTACTAAAAGGAAAGATTTCTGAAGAATTAAAACATAAAACGCTGGGTCGTTTGCAATTTGCAACCCAAGCAAATCGAGCCATCAAACAAGCTGATTTAATTATCGAAGCTGCTACTGAAAATTTTGAGATAAAAAAGAAAATCTTTAATGACGTCATGCCAATCGCGCCTTCACATTGTATTTTCGCAACAAATACTTCCTCAATCTCCATTGACAGGCTTGCGAGGGAAATTCCTCAACCTGAGCGGCTTATTGGCATACATTTTTTCAACCCTGTTCCTGTAATGCAACTCGTAGAAATTATTAAAGGAGAAAAAACAACTTCTGAAGTAACAAAGAAAACTGAAGAACTTATCTTTAAACTAAATAAAACAGGAGTGTTCGTAAATGATGCTCCTGGATTCATTTCAAATCGTATCTTGATGCCAATGGTCAATGAGGCCGTCGATGCATTGTCACAAGGGGTTGCAGGTGTAAAGGAGATTGACACAATCATGCAATTGGGTATGGCGCATCCGATGGGCCCTTTGAGATTAGCAGACTTGATTGGACTTGATGTTTGTAAATCGATTTTAGAAATCATGCACTCGGGGCTTAAAAACGATAAATATACCCCCTCTCCCCTTTTGGTCAAGAGGGTAGAAGAAGGAAAGCTAGGGGTAAAATCTGGTATTGGTTTTTATAATTATACCATAGATCCTAAAAATCCAACTGTTGATTTTAAAGATAAAAAAAAGTAGGTCTTGCTGTTGTGCTTTTCTAAGGTTCTAATTCAGTGATTATAAGGCCTTAGAATTTAAATTTAGTTTTTTCTTTTCAATACCTTTGTCAAATGAATATTGCGGATAATACCAAAAAAATAAGAGCATCAATTCCTGAATCTGTCGAATTGGTAGCGGTTTCAAAAACCAAATCAAATGAAGAAATCATGGAGGCTTATGACGTAGGCCATCGTGTATTTGGTGAAAATAAAGTTCAAGACATGACTGCCAAAAACGAGTCTTTACCTAAAGACATTCAATGGCACATGATCGGACACGTTCAGACAAATAAAGTAAAATACATGGCACCTTATGTTGACTTAATCCATGGTGTGGATAGCTTTAAGCTACTCAAAGAAGTTAACAAACAAGCGGCTAAAAACAAACGAACCATCTCCTGTCTTTTACAAATTCATATTGCCGAGGAAGCGACCAAGTTTGGTTTGTCTCCCGAGGAATGTAAAGAAGTTGTTATTCAAGCAGAAGCGCTTGAAAACATAACAATTAAGGGATTAATGGGAATGGCAACATTTACCGATAATGTCTCCCAAATTGAAAGAGAATTTAAAACCTTAAAAGAACTTTATCAGGATCTAAAATCTGATAATAAGGATTTTGATATTTTATCTATGGGCATGAGTGGAGATTATGAACTCGCAATAAAAGAAGGAAGTAATATGATTCGAGTGGGCAGTAAAATCTTTGGAGAAAGAAACTATTAATTATGTACGCTATTTTAGATATAGAAACGACCGGAGGGAAGTTTAATGAAGAAGGAATTACTGAAATAGCAATCTATCGTCACGATGGACACAAGGTAACCGATCAATTTATCAGTCTAGTCAATCCGGAAAGAGCCATTCAGCCTTTTGTTGAAAGGCTTACAGGTATCAATAGTTTAATGCTTAAAAATGCACCTCGTTTTTTTCAGATTGCAAAAAGAATTATTGAAATTACATCTGACTGCATGGTCGTTGCGCATAACGCCGATTTTGACTACCGGATTTTGAGGACAGAATTCAAGCGGTTGGGCTATACATTTCAGCGAAATTCAATTTGTACCGTAGCGTTTTCTCAAGAATTAATTCCTGAGATGGAATCTTATAAATTAGGTAATTTGGTCAGAGCGTTAGGCATTCCTATCAGCGATCGACACAGGGCACAAGGAGATGCGCTCGCGACAGTCAAATTATTTGAATTACTCCTCAACAAAGACGAGAATAAAGAAATTTTAAAATCTCAAATTAAGGCTTTACATGTTCAAAAAGTTCCCTCCAAATATTTAGATATTTTAGAGTTACTTCCCAACGAAACTGGAGTTTATTATATACACAATGAAGCAGGGAAAATCATTTATATCGGGAAAAGTAAAAACATCAAACACCGGGTGAGAAATCACCTTACAGCTAGCAATAAAAAGGCTTTAAAAATTCAGAATAACCTACATCGAGTTAACCATGAACTTACTGGAAGTGAACTGATTGCGTTGTTAAAAGAACAACATGAAATAAAGAAAAATCAACCCACTTTTAATCGAGACGGGCGGTATAGAATCTATCCCGTTGGAATAAGAGTAGACAATGAAAAAGTTTATCATAATCTTGAGTTAGAACAAATTAGAAATGATAGAGAATATTTTATGGCTTTTAAAAATGGGGGCTTTGCCAAGAAAGTGCTCGCTGAGTCTATAAAAACCTTTAAATTATGTCAAAATAATTCTTCATTAAAAACGAGTGAAAAGTCATGTAATGATTATAAAAAACGGGATTGTAATGGCGCTTGTTTGGCTGTTGAAAGTGCAGTAGAATACAATCAACGCATCGCCGATTTTGTCAAGGAAAAAGACTATCCTCACGATGATTTTTTAATGATCGGAAAAGGGAGAAAAGAAGGGGAATACAGCTTTGTTTATATTCAAAGTCAAATATTTAAGGGTTATGGTTATTTTGAATTAAATTATCAAATTAATACACTAAATAAATTGACTAAAAGGATGATTTCAATAGAAGACAACTCGGATTGTAAAGCTTTAGTGATGTCATTCATCTCCAAGAAAAAATACAGAAAATTAATACCTTTGAACAAAGGGGAGTTTGAAAAATAGTTTTTTTATCTTAAATTCACTTTAAACAAAAAGTTTTGAAGAAAAAAAAATGGAGATATCGTTTACATGAAATAATCTATGAAGCCGACACTCCTGCTGGAAAAGCGTTTGATCTTATTCTCCTAATATTCATTCTACTAAGTGTTATTTTAGTAGCCCTCGAAAGTGTTGATTGGATTAATCAAGAATATCACTCAGAACTCAATGTAGCGGAATGGTTTATCACAATTCTTTTTACCATTGAATACTCACTTCGTGTCATTTCAATTAAAAAACCTTCTGTCTATATTTTTAGTTTTTACGGAATGATAGACCTTGTTTCTACCCTGCCAAAATATCTTTCATTATTTTTCTTCGGGACACAATCTTTGGTAACCTTAAGAGCTTTAAGACTTCTTAGGATCTTTAGAATTTTGAAACTCACACGTTACATAGGAGAATCAAACAGTTTACTAAAAGCCATGGCTTCCAGCAAAACAAAAATCTTGGTTTTCATGTTTGGCGTTGTGATTCTGTGTGTGATTTTTGGATCATTAATGTACATGATTGAAAGTGACGAAAGTGGCTTTAGCAGCATCCCTAGAAGTATCTATTGGTGTATTGTTACTTTAACGACAGTTGGTTATGGCGATATCGCACCCACAAGTCCTTTTGGACAATTTATTGCCTCAGTTATTATGATCCTAGGTTATGGCATTATCGCTGTTCCAACAGGAATTGTTTCTGCGGAGTTTGCCCAACAGAACATAAGAGTTGATAAAAATACCCAAGCTTGTCCCAATTGTATGACAGCGGAACATAAAGACGATGCTTTATATTGCCATAACTGTGGTGAAATTCTTAATGATGTCTAAAAAGGTATTAATCTATGTTGCAGGACCAACAGCTGTAGGAAAAACTACTTATAGCATAAAGCTCGCAAAAGAGTTAAATACTGAAATAATTTCCTGTGACTCGCGTCAGTGTTACAAAGAAATGCAAATAGGTACCGCTGTCCCCTCTCAAGAGGAGCTAAATGAAGTGCCGCATCATTTTATTCAACACAAAAGTATTTTTGAATCTTTTGATGCTGGAGATTTTGAAAGAGAAGCACTTGTCCTTTTACAAGAACTCTTTAAAACAAAAGACAATGTCGTAATGGTTGGTGGGTCTGGGCTTTATGCCAAAGCGCTGATGGAAGGACTGGACCAATTTCCTTTAGTAAACGAAACAGCTAAAAATACCATCGCTACAGCTCACAATCAAAATGGAATTGAAGGTCTACAGCAACTACTTTTCGAGAAAGATCCTGAATTCTATAAAAAAGTAGACATTAGTAATTCTCGACGTTTGATTAGAGCATTAGAAGTCTGTGAAACTTCAGGAGAACCCTACTCTAGCTTTTTAAATCAACCCAAAGAAGAGCGTCTTTTTAAATCAAAAACGATTTTGTTGCATCTACCAAGACCTGTTTTGTATGATCGAATAAATTCGAGAGTTGATAAAATGATTAAAATGGGCCTTCATGAAGAAGCTGAGAAACTCTATTCAAACAAAGAATTAAAATCTCTTAAAACAGTTGGATATAAAGAATGGTTTCAGTTTTTTGACAGAAAAATATCACTTGAAGAAGTAACAGAAGAAATTAAAAAAAATACGCGGCGCTATGCTAAAAGACAGATAACATGGAACAAACAGCTGTCTGTTAGTGATTTAACAAATAGATTTATTTAGTTACAATGAAAGAGAATAAAGAAGCTTAATTATGTAAATCTTAAGCTTAATTTTACTTCTATAAATTATACCTACCGTGAAAACCCTTAATTTTTTAGCATTACTTCTATTAATCACAAATTGTTCCAAAAGCGATGAAACCAATGGGTCTACCCCTTACGTTGATAATAAATATTTAATCTCTTCGGAGTTTTTAAGATCTCACAGTGCCAATGGCTTAGCACTTGTTGCAGGTGCATTTATCTCATTAAGCGATTTGTCAGATCCCCTCAAAAATATTGAAGCTTACAAAATAAAATACAAAACCACAGATGTAGATGGAAGTGAAATTGTGGCCTCAGGGGTTGTTTTTGTTCCTCAAGGTGATGCCGAAATGCCTATTGTATCCTATCAGCATGGTACTATCTCTAACAATGATAATGCCCCTTCAAATGTTGAAAGCTTAGGGAATGATGAATATACTATAATGGCAGCATTTTCAAGTTTTGGTTTTGTGGTCTCTATGCCTGATTATATTGGTTATGGCGCATCGGTTGCTTCTGAGCATCCTTATGAACATGGAAATAGTCTTGGTTCAACAAGTTATGACATGCTAAAAGCAACCAAGGAGTTTTTGACTAATGAAGAAGTAAAAGCCAATAACAAACTTTTTTTGTTGGGTTATTCAGAAGGTGGTTATGCTACACTAGCACTTCAAAAATATCTTGAAGACAAAGGTGATCTTTCAATTACGCATTCGCTTCCAAGTGCAGGAGCTTATAATAAAACTGAATTTTCTAAAAACATCTTAAATCAGAACATAGAGCTTCCGCACATGGCTAATTATCTTTGGGTATTGTATACTTATAATAGAATTTATGAGAACTTAAGAAGGCCTTGGAGTGATTACGTTTTAGCACCTTATGCTGAAATATTAATAAACATTAATTCGAGGGAAATCACCCAAATTAGTCTAGATAAATTTGAAACCAATCCTCAGAAATTATTTACTTCAGATTTTTTGAAAAACTTAAATGACGGAACAGATAAAGCATTTTTAAGCGCATTGTCTGACAACGACCTTTTAGATTGGACTCCCATTGCACCTATCACTTTTTACCATGGAACGGAAGATCAATTCGTTTATCCATTAAATTCAATTTCAGCAGCAGCAACATTAAAAGAAAAAAGTACGGAGGTAACATATGTCCCCATGGAAGGGGAAAATCATTCTACTGGATCTATAGAATATTTTAAAAGAGTTCGAATTAAAATAAATGAGATTTTATCAAGCAATTGAATTTAAATATTCAAGTACATTGCTTTCGATGCGTTCCTGGATATCATCGATTGGAGCTTTAACAAAGGCTTCTCCAGTGATTTTCTCAAACAATTCAATATAACGATCTGAAACAGATTGAATGTATTCGTCACTCATATGGGGGGTATTCTGTCCCTCAAGGCCCTGAAAACGATTTGAAATAAGCCATTGACGTACAAACTCCTTGGAGAGTTGTTTTTGTGCTTCTCCCCTGTCCTGTCGTTCCTGATATCCCTCGGCATAAAAATAACGCGAAGAGTCAGGCGTGTGAATTTCATCTATAAGCACAATTTCGCCTTCAATTGTTTTTCCAAACTCGTATTTGGTATCGACCAATATCAGTCCCCGTTTTTGTGCGATTTCTGTCCCCCTTTGAAAAAGAGCACGTGTGTAATTTTCTAATTGTAGGTAGTCTTTCTCATTAACAATGTCTTTCGCTATGATGTTTTCCCTAGATATATCTTCATCATGTCCCTCTTCCGCTTTGGTTGCAGGTGTAATGATTGGATGTGGAAAAGGATCATTTTCTATCATACCCTCTGGCATATCAACGCCACACAAGATTCTCTTATCCAATTTATATTCTCTAGCAGCATGTCCAGACATATAACCTCTAATAACCATTTCAACTTTAAAAGGATCACACATTTTTCCAACGGCAACATTTGGATCAGGTGTCGCAGTTAACCAGTTGGGTACGATGTCAGCAGTAGCTCCCATCATTTGCGTCGCGATTTGATTCAAAATCTGTCCTTTAAATGGAATCCCCTTTGGCATTACAACGTCGAAAGCGGAAAGGCGATCAGTGGCAACCATAACTAAAAGGTCATTTTCAAGGCTGTAGACATCTCTAACTTTTCCGGTATATTTTGATTTTTGGTTAGGAAATGTTAAATTAGAACTTGTGATAGTGTTCATTGTAGAAATTTAGTTTGTGTGCTCGATGTGTTTGTAAGCGTCAATCACCTTTTTAACCAATGGGTGTCTAATTACATCCTTTTCGTCTAAGGTCGCAATTCCAATGCCTTTTGTTTCTTTTAAAATTAAAAGCGCTTCTTTAAGTCCTGAAGTTACTCTTCTCGGCAAATCGATTTGTCCGGGATCACCGGTTATAATAAATCTAGCATTACGTCCCATCCTTGTTAAAAACATTTTCATTTGAGCATGGGTGGTGTTTTGAGCCTCATCCAAAATCACAAAAGCATTGTCTAGGGTTCGTCCCCGCATAAATGCCAAAGGTGCAATTTGAATAATTCCATTTTCTATTTGAGCACTCAGCTTCTCAGAGGGTATCATGTCTCGAAGTGCATCATATAATGGTTGCATGTAAGGGTCAAGTTTTTCTTTAAGATCTCCTGGAAGAAAGCCGAGGTTTTCTCCTGCTTCAACGGCAGGACGCGTCAGGATAATTCGTTTTACTTCTTTTTCTTTTAAAGCCTTAACAGCAAGGGCAACTGCGGTATAGGTTTTACCCGTTCCAGCCGGACCTATGGCAAAAACCATGTCGTTCTGATTGGCAAGGTTTACTAATTTTTGTTGGTTATGGGTTTGCGCTTTTATCAATTTTCCACTTACACCATGAACGATAAAAGGGTCATTTCCGCTTCCTAAATCATAGTCACTCTTGTCATGTGCGGTTACAACTCTTTCGATAATTTCGTTTGTTAAACTATTGTATTTACCAAAATGCGTAATCAGCATATTAATACGCTTTTCAAACTCTTCTAATACTTCTTCTTCACCAAATGCCTTTAAGGTATTTCCCCGGGCTACAACTTTAAGTTTGGGAAAATAGGATCGGAATTTTTCGATGTGTGCGTTTTGTTCTCCAAAAAATTCTTGGGAATTCACATCTGTCAGGTCAATTTTTATCTCATTCAAAGGTTTCTCAGTTAAAAAGATTTAATTTTGTTTTGGGTATCTTTATTAATATTCAAATTTAAATAATTTTTAGAATTAAACTCCTATGCCAATAGTAACTTTACTTACCGATTTTGGAAATAAAGATTACTTTGTTGCTGCAGTTAAAGGTGCCATAATTAATGAGGTTGAAAACCCTTTAATTATTGATATAACCCATGAAATACAACCTTACAATCATACACAAGCTGCCTATGTATTAAAAAATGCTTTTAGATCATTTCCGGAAGGCTCAATTCACATTATAGGCGTTGAATCTGAAAAAACTCCGGAAAACAAACACATTGCTATGCTTTTTGAAGGTCACTATTTTATAGGAGCTGACAATGGAATATTGTCAATGATCAGAGAGAATTTCAATGCTAAAAAAATCGTTGAAATCAATATCCATCAAAATGTTACCACGACATTTCCTGTTTTGGACATCTTCGTCAAAGTTGCAGCGCATATTTCTCGAAAAGGACAACTGGAAGTTATTGGTAAATCTACAAAAGTCATCAAAGAACTTACCAACGTTAATCCTGTTGTAAACAATAAAGGTGACCAAATTGTGGGAAGTGTAATCTATGTTGACAACTATGGTAATGTAATTACCAATATTACCCGTAAATTATTTCAAGAAGTTAGAAAGTCAAGGGCTTTTACCATCTTTGCTAGAAATATTAAATTCAAGAAAGTGGTAGAAACCTATGGAGAAGCGATCGACTTTTCTACTCCAAAGGAAAAGCGTGACGAAGATGGAAAGAAGATTGCGCTTTTTAATTCTGCCGATCATTTAGAATTAGCGATATATAAGAGTAATCCTCAAACTGTTGGAAGTGCATATTCCCTTTTTGGACTTGAATATCGAGAGGCCGTAACTGTTAATTTCGAATAGTTATGTGGGCAATCGCAAAAAGAGAATTGAATTTGTTTTTTAGTAGTGCTATTGGTTACCTGACCCTAGGATTGTTCCTCACAATAAGCACTTTATTCGTTTGGTTTTTTGACACAGAATTTAATGCCTTTAATTCAGAGTTTGCGGATATGAATGTATTTTTCACGCTCGCTCCATGGCTATTGATGTTTTTGATTCCAGCAATTGGTATGCGGAGTTTCTCTGATGAGATTCGTTCGGGCACCTTAGAGCTTTTATTGACTAAACCTATTGGTTTATGGAATTTGGTTATTGGTAAATTCCTAGGCGGATTCTTTTTAATTCTTTTCGCACTTCTTCCAACACTTGTCTATTTTATTGCCATTAATGAATTAAAGGTAGAAAATGTATCGGTTGATTGGGGAAGTACGTGCTCCGGCTATCTTGGTCTGCTTTTTTTAAGTTCTGGATTCCTGTCTATATCCATTTTTTCATCGCTCCTCTCCCGAAATCAAGTAACAGGGTTTCTTGTAGCAATTCTTATTAGTTTTTTTCAGTTTTATCTGTGGAGCGGAATCGCTGACCTTTCCCGTGATGCTTTGGTTTACAACATTATCAATGAAATTGGAATGCAGGAACATTATTACAGCATGAGTTTAGGAGTAATTGCGATAAAAGACCTAATTTACTTTATTGGTTTAAACTATTTTTTCCTTTATTCCTGTACGTTTTTATTAAAGGATAAAATTCATTTGAAAAATCTATTTCCTCTTTTAAAAACGCTGATAATCATTATTATTTTGGTGGTAATAGGACAACGGATTAACCTTCGTTTTGATTTAACTAAAAATCAACGCTACACTCTTTCAAATCAAACAAAGGTATTGTTAAAAAATATTGATCAACCTTTGAAAATCGATATTTTTTTGGAGGGAAAGCTTCCCGCAGAATTTCTGAGACTGAGACAAGAAGTCTCTGAGATGATTAAAAGCATTCAACATCATACTGATCAAATTATATATGAATACATTGATCCTTTCGAAGGTGCTAAAGACACCAACAGTTTAGTTAACGAAATGAAAAGCTTCGGAATTACACCAGAATACAGTGTCAAAAATCAAAGTCAAGGTGTTGAGCAAACTGTTGTATTTCCATGGGCAATGGTAAGCGATGGTAATAAAACGATGCTAATCCCCTTGATTCAGAAGAATCTGGGAGACAATAAACAGCAAAAAATAAACCGATCAATTGAACATCTTGAGTTTCAGTTTTATAACGCACTATACAAATTGGCGCAAAAAAACAAAGAAACAATTGCTGTCCTGACATCCCATGGTGCATCTAAGGACATTGTGGTAGCAGATTTCATGAGGAGTTTACAACCCTACTATCAGTTGGCCGCTTTTGATTTAAAGGCCTTAAAAAACGAACCTGAAAAAACAATTGAAAACCTTAATCGATTTAAGATGTTAATTGTTTCAAACCCAACAAAGGCTTTCACTAACGAAGAAAAATATCTTTTAGATCAATACACATTGCAAGGAGGAAAAAGCATGTGGACGATCAACCCAACCTCAATCAATCGGGACAGCCTGTTTAGTATAAGTGGAAAATCAATTGCGGTTTCAAAAAAGTACAATCTTGGTGATCTTTTTTTTAAATACGGTTTAAGATTAGAAAATGACTTAATAAAAGATTTATATTCGGCCCCTATAGTTTTGGTAAATGGGGAACAAAACAATTCGCAATATCTTCCTATGCCCTGGCCCTATTATGGATTACCACTCCCTAATGAAAATCATCCAATTGGAAAAAGAACGGGAAATGTATTACTTCAATTCCCTTCTTCAATTGATACTTTAAAAAACAATATAAAAAAGACGATCTTATTAAAAAGCTCTGCTTTTACAAAAATAGTTAAAACTCCAGTAACTGTTTACCTAAGTGAAGCTGCAGAAAAATTGATTCCCTCTGAATTTAATGAGCCTTCGCGAAACGTTGCAGTTTTATTAAAAGGAAAATTCAATTCTGCTTTTAACAATAGAATAAAGCCCGTTAAGCTGACGGAAAACTTCAGCAAAGGCGCAAGTGAGATTATTGTCATTGCAGATGGTAATATTGCTGAAAATCAAGTCGATAAAGGCAGTCCACTGGAATTAGGTTTTGACAAATGGACCAATAATTTCTATGCAAACAAAACTTTCTTACAAAACTGTGTTCATTATTTAATGGGTAACTCCCCCCTACTAGAGATTCGTAATAAGGAAGTTGAAATTAGTTTTTTAGATCCAAAAAAAGTTGCAAATCAAGAAAGTTTATGGAAAGCCTCAATGTTAGTTTTACCACTAATCTTGCTTGCTTTTTTAGGTTTTATTTTATTTAGATATCGAACAAAAAAGTTTGGTCAATAACTTTTTATAAGTTCATTTTAATATGATTTGCTTAAACTTTATATTTGATTAAAATTATACACTTCTGATATGAAATTTATTGTTTCCAGTGATACATTATTGAAAAAACTACAGGTTTTAGGAGGAATTATTAACACCTCAAATACTTTACCGATTTTAGATAATTTTCTATTTGATCTAAACGCCAACCAACTGATCTTGACTGCCTCAGATCTAGAGACTATGATGTCTTCTTCAATAGTGGTAGAATCTGAAGACTCTGGTGCAATCGCATTGCCTGCAAAGTTACTTTTAGACACTTTAAAAACATTTCCTGAACAACCCTTAACTTTTATCAAAACTGATAAACATACGGTCGAAATCAGTGCAAGCAACGGAAAGTATGCTGTTGCTTATGTTGAAGGAAAAGATTTCCCTAAAGCAGCCCAGGTTAAAGACCCTACCACTACAAAGATAATTGGAGATGTTCTCGCTACGGCGATCAATGCAACTTTATTTGCTTCAGGAAACGACGATTTAAGACCTGTCATGAGTGGTGTTTTCTTTCAATTCAGCACAACAGATTTAACTTTTGTTGCGACAGATGCGCATAAATTAGTTAAATATTCTCGTAAGGATCTTGCTGCTGATAACAATGCTGATTTTATCATGCCTAAAAAACCATTACAACTTTTAAGAGTTATTCTTCAAGGAGTTGAAGAAGATGTTGTGATTGAATACAATGAAACCAATGCTGAGTTTAGTTTTGGCAATACTCGTTTAACTTGTCGATTGGTCGATGGCAAATATCCAAATTATGATGCGGTTATTCCCAAAGAGAACCCTAACGAAATGCAAATTAATCGTATAAGTTTTCTTAACTCTTTAAGAAGGGTGAGTATATTTTCTAATAAAACAACCCATCAGGTTCGATTGAAAATTGCAGGAGCAGAACTTCAAGTATCTGCTGAAGACTTTGACTATAGCAACAAAGCAGAGGAAAGGTTGAATTGTGAATATCAGGGAGATGACCTTCAAA
>Ga0209711_10001415_pt1 | contig 23313 bp, 20 predicted proteins | sample ArcticOcean_MG_C_7_FD_187441 | JGI IMG/M metagenome (GOLD analysis project Ga0209711, IMG submission 187441) | Marine microbial communities from western Arctic Ocean - ArcticOcean_MG_CB11_88 (SPAdes) (version 2) | ecosystem: Environmental > Aquatic > Marine > Oceanic | place: Arctic Ocean...
CGCTATACTACTCCATAGAAAACAGAGAAAACAGGGTCAAGTCACGTTTACCACTATCCAATTCCATTTTCTACTTTTTTGATGGTGGTAATAGGTAATAGGTGCCGGGTCTGGACACTGGACACTTACAAATCACATTTATATTTTAGTGTCCAGTGTCCAGACCTGGCACCCTTTCTTCCCTTTCTTCTAGCGTCTTTTGGATCAACCAACCCTGCAAAAATTGTTTCAAAGAATAATATGCCCAAAAATGCCATGGTAAAAGGCTTTATCAACCAATTTACAACTAACGTTACGCATAGCCCTTTAGGCTTTTTATACAGATCTTTCAGGCTATTAAAATCAATATTAACCATCATCGGATAAATCATCACCCAAATCAAAACTGCTACAACCAAATTCACTTTAGCATATTCGAGCTTCGCTATAAATTGAAAAGCCTCAGGAATGAAATTACCTAGCAAAACCCCTGACGATATACAAAGAGCAACCCACAGCGACAAATATCTGCCGAATAGATTAAGGGGATTGTTTTGCTGTTTAGCGCTGTTTGTCATGTCTGAATGAAATAATGAAAATTTGGAGACGCCATTTTTAATGAGATAAATATAAAACTCAATAAAGGTGACCTGGCACTTATGCTACTATAATTCCTCGCCGCGGTAAGAATATTTTTCTTTTGCGGTTATGATTTTTGTTGGAAGATCAATAGTATCTCGCTTGTAAATCTCATTTTTTAGGAACTGAAATTCTTCTTCTTGATCTTTTTCAGCTACCGTAGTCCACCAAGATTTTGGTAGGTTCGTATCTCCGCTACTCCAGCGATAATTTCTTGCCTTTAATTTATCCTTTTTGTCAAAACTAGCATTTGTTGCGCAGATCAGAATCTCTTTTTGACGAACTTTTTCTTTTAACTCTGTAAAAGCGTTGGGCTCTGCTACAAAGAGATTTAGCGTAGCGTAGCAATCAACTAGTGCTCTGTGGCCGTCGTAGAAATAGCCCATTTTTAGATTAAGATATTCTAGTTTTGCTCCTTCATAACCCAATTCTCTCCAATTAATTCCGTGCGCGGAACAGCCGAAAGGTTTTGATTTTATTAAAGATTTAAAGGTCTCTGGGGTTTGTAGTTCCATGAAGTTTCTGTCAAAATAAGCATTGTGGCATATTATTAAATCAACATTTGTTAGCTGATCTTTTAATAAATCCCAGTCAATTTTTTTCCCTTTAACGTCTTCATTGGTGATCCCGGTTATTTTGGTGATTTCTTCACTTATTGGCTTGCTGGGCTGTTGTAGCTGGTTATTTGTGAAATCGATATTAATAAATCCGTCTTCATTGGTAAAAGACGCAATTAATACTCCGACTTCAATGATTTCTTCGGTTCTTGGGTCAAGTCCTGTCGTTTCAAGATCAATAAATGCCGCTTTAAATGTTTTGGCGCTAGACTCTTTTTTTGCTAGTGATTCGGGGACACGTGTTAAGACTTTATGGTCGCTAGATGAGTTTATGAGGTCTATTGATTCTTGTAATTTATCCTTAACTTTTGTCATTTTTTTGTAAAATTATTGTTAATTTATAAAAGCTGAATTTAATGATTTTTATAGAACTATTAAAAAGAAATACTAGGTCACTATTTTATTTTTTTGTCTGATAAATAAAACTCATTGTTTTGTGCTTTATTGCAGCCTTTGAAATTTCTTCATCTTTTTTAAGAGAGTATCGCGCTTTAGTTTTGATAAATGGTCCAGGAAAGTTATGCCATTTAAATAATCTATTTCATGTTGAATTAAGGTAGATAAATATCCTTCGGCTTCCATCTCGTGTTTTTTATTTTCGCAGTCTAAATAGGATAATTTGATTTTATTCGGCCTATTGATAATCGCGCTTATTGAGGGGTAGGAAAGAGATGCTTCTTCGAATTTTTGGGTTTTGTCTGATGCCCATGTTATTTCTGGATTGATCATTGGTAGTTTTATTTTTCCTTCTGGCCAATCTAGCACAATAATCCTATCTAATAAGCCTACCATATTTGCTCCCAAGCCAATTCCATTTTCTTTTTTTAGGACGGCAAACATTTCATCGATATTTTTTCTTATTGAATCATCAATTTTTGTTACTGGTTTTGCGACTTGTTTGAAGACTTCATTAGGAGCGTAAATAAGTGAAAGCATGTAAATGGTTAGTTTAAATAATTACCAAAACGTAAATCTAGCTTAGATATGCTTGTTTTAACAAGGGTAATTTTGAATGTTTTTCCAACTGTTTTTTTCCTTTTTCTGAATTGTGAACATAGCGTGCAGAATTCAGAAAAAATGGTGGGAACGTGATCTTATCCGATTTACTACTCGATCCTTGCAGCCACTTAATAGCAGAATTAACTTAAAATTTTTTTCATTCTATCATACTGAAGCAGTAATCGCGATTATGGAGATTTTGAAGCAAAGGGTTGGACTATTTATAACGCCGTTTATATGTTGAATAAGAATAGCCTTTGTTATAGGTCTTGTATCTTGGGAAGAGATTTTGGAAAATCAGGAGATGATGGTAATAATGTAATTAGAGGAGTTATTCACAGAGAAGGAGGAACTACCACTTCTTAAAAGAATTAGTGTCTAGGTTGTAGCACGCTCAATCTTATATTTTGAAATTTATTAGAAAAACATGTCGAAAGAAGAACAAGATCTAAATAAAGAACTGATAAGAGAGATAACGAAGTTTAAAGTTGATAGGGAGAAAATAGAGAATTTAATTCAACAAGGAGCTGATGTTAATCACGAAACGAAAGATGGATTAACACCAGTTTATATTGCTGCACAAAAGGCTAATAATGAAATAATCGTCTTACTATTAAGCAACAATGCGAACCCAAATGTTTCTGGGCCAGAGAATAGGACTCCATTAATTCTTGCTACATCAAAGGGACATCTCGATACAGCTAAGCTTTTAATAGAGAAAGGAGCTGATGTTAATAAAGTAATGCTATCTGGGGTAGCTCCTATCCATTTGGCGGCACAAAAGGGCTATGCTCAAATAGTTGAGTTACTATTAAACAACAATGCGAACCCAAATGTTTCTGAGCCAGAGAATGGGACTCCATTAATTCTTGCTGCACAAAAGGGTGATAATGAAATAGTCGACTTACTATTAAGTAACAGTGCGAACCCAAATATTTCTAATCAAAATAAGCAGACTCCGTTAATGTTTGCTACGCACAATACTCATCCTGAGACAGTTAAGCTTTTAATAGAGAAAGGAGCAGACGTTCATCAATCTGATGAAGATGGATGTATAGCGTTAAACTTTGCTATAAGAAACTCTGATGCAGAGTTAGTTACTCTATTGTCAGGAAAAATGGTAGATATAGATCACTTTGCTGATCAATCTACATTATTGATGGACGCTGTAATGACGGGTAATATTGGGATCGTGGAAATTCTTTTAGAAGAAGGATCTAATTTAGATCTTAGTAAGGAAAAAACTGGGGAAACAGCATTAATGCTTGCAGCACAAGAGGGTTATACTGAAATAGTAAAATTACTCATAAACGATAATGCCGATATAAATCAAACTGATAAAGATGGATGTACAGCATTAATGTATGCCGTAGAAAAGGGGCAAACACAGGCTGTTAATGCTTTGATAAATTTGGGGGCAGCAGTAAATAAAGGTGATGCAGATGAATGTACGGCACTAATTTATGCTGCACGATTAGGTCATATTGAAATCTCAAAGTTTATCGTAACAAAGGATGTTAATAGTATTCATCAAAGATGTCGTAATGGCTTTAATGCTGCAATATGGGCTAATTATTGCGACAATGAGGAGATAGTTAATTTTTTAGAAAGCCAAGGCGAAACTATTGATATGGATGGTTTTAAAGATAGTGACGTACCATTAATATATGCCTCGGTTATCAATAATCCAGAAGCGGTAAAATCTTTAATCGAATCAGGAACGGATGTAAATCAAAGTGATTTAATCTTTGGATCAACTGCATTAATGCTTGCTGCAGAAACCGGAAATATAGAAATAGTAAAAATTCTTATAGATGCAAAGGCAGAAACAAATAAAGTAAATAAAGTAAATAAAACAGCTTTAGACTATGCCAAAATAGAATTGAGCAATAGCAAAGGTGATAAAAAAGATAGTTGTGAACAGATAGTAAAATTGTTACAAACGTTAGAAAAATCAGCGCCATTATTCCAAGAAAGAGAAGAGGGTACAGATCTTAATAGTGAATTAAAGAAACCATTAGAAGAACCTTTATCTATCAAATTATCGACTGAGAACTTAACAAGACAGGAACTAAAAGACAGAAGAAGAGAAAAAAGAATAATAAGTAAAAGTTTAAAAATAGATCCAGAACAGCAGCCAGAAGAAGTAGACCAAAGCTTTAATAAATTTAAAAAAGAAGCATTAAGCGACTCAATAATTACTAGACAATTTTTTATAAATATTTTATATCGCTATGCAATAGGTGTAACGCAAGATTTGCTGGAAGCGGATCAATGGCGCGAGAGATCTTTGAAATTAGGTTATCAAGAGAATGAAGAAGAAATAGAAGAGTTAAATAAGATATTTTCAGAAGATGATAGTGAAGACAAAATTATTATTTTACAAAATGCGGTAGAAAAAACTCAAAATGCTGTCGCCGCTCATTATTTAGGATATTTATTTTCATCAGGACAAATAGTTCCAAAAGATTATGAAAAGTCAGTAGAACTGCATCAATTAGCAGCAGATCAAGGACATTCTTTTTCTCAGTTTCATCTTGGTTTGAGTTATAAAGGTAGAAATGGCGTTGAAAAAAATAAGGAGAAGGCGGTAGAATTTTATAGATTGGCAGCAGCGCAAGGAAATTCCATTGCACAAAATAATCTTGGAATTATTTATGAAAATGGACAAGGGGTTGAAAAAGACCAAGAAAAAGCATTAGAGTATTATAGCTTAGCAGCAGATCAGGGTCTTGCCCACGCACGAAGTAATATGGGAAGATTTTATGAAAATGGAAAAGGGGTTAAAAAAAATCAAAAAAAGTCATTGGGGTTTTATAGCTTAGCAGCAGATCAGGGAAGTGCATCAGCAAAGAATAGTCTTGGAATTATTTATAAAAATGGACAAGGGGTTGAAAAAGACCAAGAAAAAGCAGTGGAATTTTATAAATTAGCAGCAGACATGGGGAATGCCCACGCACAAAATAATCTTGGATCTTGTTATGAATATGGAGAAGGAATTGAAATTAATCAAGAAGAGGCGTTAAGACTTTATGAATTGGCAGAAGATACGGGTAGAAATAATTTCCAAAGATTACAAACAAAAATACAAGATCAATTATTAGATGAAGCTGATAAGAGAAAATTAAAGCAAGAAAGCAGGGTTGTTAGTAATAATAAATTTAGTAGAAGGTACTTCGCAGCAAAAATAAACCTAGAAAACAAAGAAGGTAATGAAACGAATAATTTAAAACCTGATAAAGCAGACGATAGAGATAGTAAAGTTAGATTCTCAGACAATCCTAGGCAAATTATATCCATAGAATCCTTTAAAAAATTAACCCAGCAACAACATTACCAAAAATAATGAATCGACCTACGGTTCTTAAAATCAAATAATTTATGGGTTGTATGTTCATTTATGGGTCAAGTCATGTTTTCCACCATTAAGAAAGTAGAAAAAGAAATTATACCCCCTACTACTAGTTCATTTAGTTGGAAGGCTTGATCTGCCGGAGTTTTGTAACTGGTACTTAAGCCTTGTAACTTCTATATTGAAAATTATGGTTTTGTTTTAGATAAGAGAGCTCTTAACATTATATAAAAATTATGAGATTATGGTAATATCAAGTGAGAGTTTAATCGCAATTAGGAGCAATGATCCGGAAATTACTGAGTTAGACTTGAGTAGTCTGGTAATAGGATCTGCAGAAGAAGATATTGATAATTTAGGCAAAGCTCTGAGATCTAATTCGAATATTGCAACTTTTAATTTTTCTCATGACTCTATTGATGAATCAATAATTAAGTTTCTTTTAGGAAGTATTGATGTGGGGAGAAATCCGGAATCTTCTCATGTGATTCCTGTTTCTTATCAAAGAAAACAACAACATAGCCTAGTTGGAATGATGCGCAAGCCAATAGTGCATTCGGATATGGCAAAAGAGCTTAATAAAGCGAAGCCCCTTGAAATGATGGAAAATATTCTTGAGAATGAAGATAAATACGAAGGCTCTACTTCTGAAAATAGCAGCAAAAACACATTGGGAATATCTTTGAATTTATCTTGCAATAGACTTCAGGATGATGGGGTGGAAGTCATATTGCCATATCTTAAAAAGTTAAATATTGTTTCGCTCATCCTTACCAATAATGGCATTACTGATAATGGGGTTGAGAGCCTTGTAAAGGCGATGCGTAGCGTGGATGTTAATTTAAAATCTCTGGATATTTCTAATCAGTCTTACCCGGGTTCATCTGCTGGTATCCTTAATAGATTAACAAAGGAAAGTGGGCATAACTTTATCGCATTGTTAGATAATAACAAAGATGTTACATTGAGAAATGTTAATCTTGCTGGTACTGGTGTTAGTATGGGGCAATTTAGCAAGATTCAAGAGTATCTTTTGGAGTTAGGAGAAGAAGATAAAAAGCCATCGCGAACACTTGCATCAGACTCTGTATCTAAAACATTATCCTCTAGCGTTTGTACAATAAGTTAGAATAAATTTAATTAAAAAAATCATGACTGAAAAAGAATTGCCAAATTGTATAAATTGCGCCTTTGAATATATTTACGAAGTAAAAGACCAATATGTTTGCCCAGAATGCAATCATGAATGGTCACAAGATTATGTAGAGCCAGATGATTCAGAGGATGAAGTAATTATTAAAGATGCCTATGGAGTAGTGCTAAATGATGGCGATAATATCGTCGTGATTAAGGATCTAAAAATTAAAGGCGGATCTTCATCTGTTAAAGTGGGCACAAAAATAAAAAATATTCGTTTAGTCGCCGGCGATCATGACATAGACTGCAGGATACCTGGTATTGGATCTATGGGACTGAAATCGGAATTTGTTAAAAAGGCCTAATAATCTAGTCTTTCTATTCTTTGATTTCTTCTTAAAAAAACTCATCCATAAAATATGACTACTTCAAAACTAAAATGCTTACTTAAGGATCCAATATTGTTTCTTACTTTATTTGCGATGATAGCTTCCACCCTGATCTCTGTTTTCTTAGTAAGCCAAAATTATCACAAGATTGATATACTGGAGTCGGAGGTTAGTAGTAAAAAGATTAAGATTCGCGAATTGAGGGAAAATGTTAATCAAAAATATAATAATGTTAGTGTTTTGGTTTTGCTAAATTTTGTAGCCGATCAAGATGATGAAAGAACCAAAATGGTTAAGAAAAAATATCTAAATATTTTGCCAAACCTCAATGTTACAAGTTCAGAAATTGAGATTTTGGAAGAATTTGAAAAAGAACGTGGTAATAAATTTGACGAAATTGACGGCCTCTACATTGATCAGGTTTATTTGGAAAAGCAGCAATATAGTTTAGAGAAGAGAAATAAAATTTATTCAGCCATTGCGGCTTTGTTGCAAGTAATTGGTTTGGCTTTGATCATAGTACGCAAAGATTTCTCTTTGGATAATCTGTATTAGATAGTTTTTTATGAAATCTCAATTAAGTCTTTTTAAAACAAGAAGATTCCTACCTTTATTTATCGTGCAATTTTTTGGAGCGTTTAATGATAATGCTTTTAAGAATGCTCTGGTTATCTGGTGTACCTACGATGTGGCTTTAAAGTTAAATCTTGATCCAAAATTAATAGTAACAATCGCGTCTTGTTTGTTTATTTTGCCATTTTTCATAATGTCTTTTCTAGCAGGGCAGTTGGCAGATAAATATGAGAAATCTCAAATTATTAGAAATATAAAAAAGATAGAGATCCTACTTATGTCTCTAATTTTCTTGGGTTTTTATTTTGAAAATATTTACTTTTTATTATTGTTAATATTTTTAATGGGCGCGCAGTCAACATTCTTTGGGCCGCTAAAATATAGTTTACTACCAGAAAACTTAAAGGATGATGAATTAATAAGTGGAAATGCCTTAATTGAGGGCGGTACCTTTTTGGCAATTTTGTTTGGTACAATCTTTGGTGGAATTGCTATTAGCGGTCATTATGGCGTTGAGGTGGTTTGTAGTTTTCTTATTCTCTTTGGTTTTGTCGGATACTTTAGTAGTAAATTTATTCCAAAATCGCCTATCGGAGATTCCAAACTAGCGTTGAGCTTTAACGTTTTCACACAAACAAAAAAGATAGTAAATTATGCCAAAAAACAGGAAGAAGTTTGGTTATCAGTTTTGGGTATTTCGTGGTTTTGGTTTGTCGGAATAATATTTCTATCACAAATCCCCACCTACACAAATGAGATCGTTCGAGGAAGCGAACATGTTGTAACTATGTTCTTATCCATATTCTCAGTCGGAATGGCAATTGGTTCTGTTATGTGTAATAAATTATTAAAAGGAGAGGTTAATGGCCGTCTAATACCTTACGGCTCCGCAGGAATGACCATCAGCATATTAATATTCGTAGTGGCGAGCTATTTATATCACAATTTAACTCTGCCTTTCAGTTATGTAGGCATACAAGGTTTTATCACGTCGGGTGGATATTATAGTTTCGCTATAATTATGAGTCTTTTTTCATTATCAATATTCTCTGGAATCTACACAGTTCCACTCTACGCAATAATGCAAGACAGATCCCAAGATAAATATATTTCACGAATCATAGCCGCCCACAACGTAATAAATTCACTATTCATGGTAGTGGCAAGCATAGTTGTCCTATTGCTTTTATTACTGAATTTTAACTTGCTGGAAATATTCCTGATGCTGGGGGTAGCAAATATATTTGTTTTCTTTTTCATAAGAAAAACCGTGAAGAATAAGTTGTAGATATGAATGAACATATGGTCGGGGGTACAACCCCCGGCCAGCCAAGAGGCAGGTCGGATGCGTAGCTCAGGGCAGGTAGAATTCGTAGCTCAGGGCAGGTAGAATTCGTAGCTCAGGGCAGTCGGATTAGTAGTTCAGGGCAGTCGGATTAGTAGTTCAGGGCGGGTCGGGGGTTGCACCCCCGACCTTACGTTCATTGTTTTTCAGCCGATATCTCAAACTTTATATCCACTCGATCATCTACACCCTGAGCTTTAAGCTTCGACAGTGGTCCAACTTTAAATCTCGCTCTCTTTATTGTAGTGTACCCTGTAACTTTGGCTTTAGTTTTGCCATATTCATTCAAAACAAATTCTATCGTTGTTGGAACCTTAGTGTCTTTAATAGTCAAATAACCATCAGCCTTAAACTGTTTTGGTCCACTCGCCGGGTGGATTCTAGTGCTTTCAAAGATTGCCTTCCTAAATATCCCAGTTCCTAGCCAGTCTCCACCTTTTAACACGTCTATTGCATCTGTAAAGGGCATAGAAATTGAGGTGGTATAGATATTAATTTTAATATTACTATTATCTAAGTCATTTTTGTCGAAGTTAATATCACCATCAAACTCTTTGAATGAGCCATCTATATTAGAGTTATTTCGGTATGCACTAAATTCAAGTTTGCTATGCTCGGGGTTTATCTTCCAGCTTGGTACATTACTTTTGGAATCCTTCTTCATGAAGTCTTGCGAATAATCATCTTGAGTTTTTTCAACCAAGATAGCTTCTGCTTCAATTGTTATTTCTACTTCATCGTCAATGCCCGGAAGACCAAATTTCATACCAAAGTCTGATCTCTTAATTGTGGTCGTAGCAGAAAAACCAATTGTTTGTTTTTGGCTAATCGGGTTTTTGCCTTCTTTATTTAGCTTAACTTTAAGAGTGACCATTTTATCAACACCAAGCAAATTTAGATGCCCCCTGATTCGAGCTTTGCTTTTTGTGTATGGAGAAATTGCTGAGCTTTTAAAAGTGATTTTTGGGTAATTTTCAACATCAAAAAAGTCAGAACTTTTTAAATGATCATCAAATTTTTCAAGGCCGGTTGTCATAGAGTCAGCATTAATGGTAACTTCTACGGTGTTATTTTGTGGGTTATCACGGTCAATTCCGATAGTTCCTGAAACATCACTAAATTGTCCTGAGGGTTTTGAAAATCCGAAGTGACTTGCATGCCAGGTGACGTTGGTATGAGTCGAGTCTATTCTATATATTTCTTTCGCAAGAGTTAAGTTTGAACAAGTCGCAAATATAAAGAATAGAACCAGATATCTCATAATTTTTAATTTTTTGTGTCACTAACCGGAGTGGCATTAGCAGCTTGTTTTCTTTTATTATACAATAAAGCAAAATCAATTGGATCAAGCATTAACGGAGCCAAGCCAGCATCAGTTGAAAGATTAGTAATTATTCTTCTGATGAATGGAAATAGTAGGTTAGGGCAATAAATTAATAATACTTGCTCCAACATATCTGCTTCAATCTTAGCAACATTGAAGATTCCAGCATATTCTAATTTGCAGTCAAAGAATTTTTCCTTATCTTTTTTAGTCGCCGCAGCAGAGATTTTTAAAGTGATTTCATAATTACTAAACTCTTTCTCATCAGAAATTTTCTTAGCATCAATATCAATGGATAGTTGAATATCTGGCTTGTTAGTTGGCTTCAAAAAGATTTCAGGGGTGTTTTCAATCTTGAAAGAAAGTTCTTTAATATATTGTGAGAGTATTTTTACGTTAGACATGATTATTTATTTATTGTTTCGTTGAGATGAAAAGCTATTGGTTAATTAAGTTAAAATCTAGGAGAATTTAGTTTATTTTGAATTAGCTGTCATCATCGTCACGCCGGACAATGTCTTTCTCTCAACGACGATTCTCGAGCACCGTCATTGAGAGACCTGATTTATCAGGGCGTAACAATCTAGTGTCACACACATCATCATTTTATCAGCCAACTATGGTCCTAAATTTTAATACCAAAGGTACCTGGCTGGTCGGGGGTTGCACCCCCGACCATCATAAAGGTGTCAGGCTTTTTCCATCAACCATAAATCTCTTTCCTATGCCCTATCTTAACAACAACAATCACAAGAGTTTTTGATCTTTTCTCGCAAAGAATTCTATAAGTTCCCACTCTGAATTTATAAATGCCTTTTAATTTTCCTTTTAGAGGAAGAAGAGCGCAATCTGGATTGAGAAGAAGTTTTGAATTAATAGCCTTAGCAATGGTTTTTCTTACCTCAGGAGATAAGGATCTTAGATCTTTTTCACCTCTTTTCGTGAAGATTATTTTCCAAGACATTATAGACCTAATTCCTTTTGTAATTCTTCCCAAGATTTTCCTTTCTCACCAGATGTTTTGAATTCTGCTAAAGAATTAACAACATCACGATAATCTTCCTCATCTTCTAGTTTTTGAAGGAAATAATTTTCTAATGCTTTTTTGATGTAGTAGCTTTTTGATCTCTCTTCAGTTTTTGCAAAATTATCTAACATTTCAGATAATTTATCTGGAAGACTGACCGAAATTGTTTTAGACATTTTTTAATGTTAATGTTTATAATAAAACTATTATATGTATTAACTGCACTATAAGTCAATAGCCCCAATAACATTATGTCTTTTTTAAAAGTACTTACTATAATAAGCTTTAAAGTAAGTTCCCTTCTTATATCTCAACATATTTTTACAATTGTACACTCATCACATCGATGAAAGTGATATTCTTATTTTAATATGACTATTCTCTATCCCCGTCATTGAGAGCCCTGATTTTCAGGGCGTAGCAATCCAGTGTTACACACATAATCTTTCTATTAAACTCATAATTTTATCAGCCAACTATGGTCCTAAATTTAAATAGCAAAGGTACCAGGCCACTTCCATAAACTACTAAAAAAATTTTGTGGTTAGTAGTTTATAGAAATGACCCGACCCCGCATTACTTGATGCAAACATAAGGACGGAGTTACTAACTACGTCCTGCTCGGCGTGGTGGTTAAGATAAGTTAAATAATAAATTGACATCTTTGATTAACGTACCATATTCTCAATTAATTACAAATTCTTAGAGAACACACCTTAATAACAACCTAAACACCTTATTAAAATGAACCAAGATTTAGCAATTTTTGAAAAATTTAATGTTAGAAGACACTTCGATGAAGAAAAACAAAAATGGTTTTTTTCAGTAATTGATATTGTCGCGGTTTTAACTGAACAAGAAGATCATACAAAAGCCAATAATTATTGGAGAAAGCTCAAACAAAGGCTTAAGGAAGAGGGAAGTGAAACCGTGACAAATTGTCACACTTTGAAAATGAAAGCCATTGACGGAAAGATGAGGCAAACTGACGTAGCCGACCTAGAAACAATATTACGCCTCGTTCAATCAGTCCCAAGTAAAAAAGCTGAACCAATTAAATTATGGTTAGCAAAAGTCGGCAATGAGAGAATACAAGAAATTGCGGACCCAGAACAATCAATAAACAGAGCTAGAAAGAACTGGCAAAAACACGGCCGGGACCAAAAGTGGATTCAACAAAGAATGATGGGTCAAGAAACCAGAAATAAGCTTACGGATTATTGGAATGATTCTGGAGTTAAAAAAGGTCATGAATATGCAATTTTAACTAACATCATTCATGAAGAATGGTCAGATTTAAGTGTTGCTAATCATAAAAAACTCAAAGACTTAAAAAACCAAAATCTTCGAGATCATATGAGTGAAGCAGAGTTGATATTTACAGCTCTTGCAGAATTATCAACTAGGCAAATAGCTGTGGTTGATGAAGCAAAAGGATTTGAAGAGAATAAGGCTCCGGCTAAGAAGGGTGGAAAAATAGCCAAAGATGCTAGAAAAGCACTGGAAGATAAGACTAATTCAAGCGTGGTAAGTGGCAAAAACTTTCTAAACAAATCAAATAGCAGGAATAAGTTAAATTAACAAGAAAAGTTAATCTTAATTTTAGAGGAAAAAAAGGTGCTAAGACCTTTTCTATTTAATAGTTGATCGAAGAAGACTGGAACCTAAACGGTTGACACCTGGATGGTCGGGGGTTGCACCCCCGACCACATGTTCATGCATCTTTATTTAAAAGTAGTTTGTTGTGGAGTTGTTTTCGTGGGCGAATATGAACGAAACAAAGGTACCGGGTCACTTTTTTTAATATGTCTATTAATTCATCATTTGTGAGACATCTATTTGTCCCATAATTTGTGTTATGTAAAGGGAGCATATATTCTTACACATTTACTCCAAACATAAATGATCCCGGACCCTTCCTGTGAAGGATTGTAATATGATTGATTGTTAGAAATAAGTATGCTAATATCTAATTATTATTAATAATAAATTAGTTACTCACTTATGTCTTCCTATGAAAAAATCATAAATAGAATTAAAAATAGAGGAAGGGGCTGGGTATTTTGTCCTAAATATTTTTATGACGTGGCAACTAGAGCAGTGATTGATAATGCCTTATCAAAACTCACTACTGATGGACTTATAATCCGATTAGATAGAGGCATATATTTTTATCCTTCATATAATAAATACGTTGGACTAACCTTCCCAAATGCTGATAAAATAGCTAAAGTCTATGCTGATAGTATTGGAATGACCATATTGCCTTGCGGGGCAAAGGCAGCTAATATGCTTGGATTTTCCATGCAAGTACCTGCCATAAACTCCTATATTTGTGATAAAAAAGCGAAGAGTAAGAACTACGGGAATTTAAATATATATTTTGAAAAATCTTATATTGCCGGAATAAAAGGAATTCCTTTTAAGCTATCACTGATAATAACTGCCTTAAATTATATGGGAAAAAATTCTATAGATGATAGAATAATAGAAAGATGCACCAGAATTCTTGATAAGACTGATAGAAAGTCTTTATTAAAAATATCCAATAACTTGTCTTATTGGCTTTCCGATATAATTCGAAAAATCGCTGTTTTATGATAGAAAAATTTCTGGAGAATTCCAATAAAGAGAGAAGTGAAATAATAGACTTTTATGCAAAGAAAACAGGAATAAATTTTGATATTATTGAAAAAGATATTTGGGTTTGTTATGCACTAGACAAAATTTTTACTAACGATAATTTAAAGGATAAGATTGTATTTAAAGGCGGGACTTCTCTTTCTAAAGCCTATAATATGCTTGATAGATTTTCCGAAGATATTGATTTAGGCATTAATAAAGATTTTTTATATATTAAAGGATCTTCTCAGAGACCTGAAAAAATTGCTCATAGACTTATTGAAGCTACAAAAGATTATGCTGAGAATTTTATTTTTCCTGAACTTAAAAAGACTTTTGGAACTACTTTAAAAAATGAAGATTGGTCTTTAACACCTTCTGAAACAGAAAGAGATGTATTCTTATTTAAATTTCCAAGCGTTGCTTCAAAAGATAGCTCCATAGAACTGCCAGATGATTCAAATAGTTATGGCTATATTACACGAAATATTAGACTGGAATTTAAAGCTCTTGGCGAAGTTTGGCCATCTATATCGGCTACAGTAAAACCTTATATACAAGAAATAGTTCCTGATTTATTTATGGAATCTAAAGTTGAGGTTATTGACCTAAAAAGAACTTTTATTGAAAAATTATTTATTTTAGATTCTGTAGCAAGAAGACCAGAAGATAAACCTATGAAAGGAGACAGATTCTCAAGACATTATTATGATGTTTATTCTATTATAGAAAGCGGGAAAATTAGAAATATTTCCAGGAATAAAGATATTTTTGATTCTGTTATAGAAAATCGTAAAATATTTCCTAGAGAAAGCTGGGTCGATTATGATAGGATTAAATCTATTACTGACTTAAAATTAACGCCAAGCCCAGAAAAGATAGACGTAATTAAGAGGGACTATATTAATATGAAACCCATGTTTTTTAAGCAAAATAATCCTGATTTTGATAAAATATTAAAAACCATTGAAAGTTTTCATCGAAAATTATCAAAGAAAAAAGAATCTAGTTTATCTTTCTAGCAATATACATCCATTATAGCCTATCAGTCAGGTCATTCTAGAAAACAAAGGTACCAGGTCACTTTCTGATTCCAAAGTGACCTGGTACCTTTTTTTTATCCAATATAAAAGGATCTCTTACACAAATTATGCGGTGAATAAAACGCCTAATCACCGCATAATTTGCGGAGATTATCCTTGCAAATGCGGTGAATAGATATTATAATCACCTGAAATAATGAGGTATTTAATATGTGGTTACATGAATATAAAAACTGGACAAGATTTTCTTGGGATACCAAGAAGTTGGCTTTTAAGCTTTCTGACGTTAGACATCGCCAAGGTCTCTTAATCGGGAAAATGAAAAATCTTGGTTTTGAATTAAAGCAAGAAGCAAGTCTCAACACTTTAACGAATGATGTTATTAAATCTTCAGCTATCGAAGGAGAAGATCTTAACCCGGAAGAAGTACGCTCCTCTATCGCAAGAAGATTAGGCATAAATGTGGCAGGACTTATCCCCGCAGGTCGTGATGTTGAAGGTATTGTAGAAATGATGCTGGATGCAACGCAAAATTTTAATACTGCTTTAACAAAAGAGCGTATGTTTGATTGGCATGCTGCTTTATTCCCTACTGGCAGAAGTGGTATGCATAAAATAACCGTAGCAGGATGGAGAACATTAAAAACAGAGCCAATGCAAGTTATTTCTGGTCCAATGGGGCGTGAGATCGTGCATTTTGAGGCACCAAATGCCAATAGATTAAATAAAGAAATGCAGGCTTTTCTTAAGTGGTTTAATAATAAAGATACAACTGATCCTGTTATTCGTGCTGGAATAGCTCATTTATGGTTTATTACTATTCACCCATTCGAAGATGGAAATGGTCGTATTGCAAGAGCTATAGCTGATATGGCCCTAACATATGCAGATGGCACATCTAACCGATTTTATAGTATGTCAACACAAATAGAAAAAGAACGTAAGGATTATTATGGCCAACTTGAACTACAGCAACACAGCACACCCGATATTACATCTTGGTTAGAATGGTTTCTGAATTGTTTTTCACGTGCAATTTCTAATGCTCAAGACACGTTGAATATAGTATTATACAAACAAAAACTCTGGAATAAAATAAACCAAGCATCAGTTAATGATCGTCAACGTATCATTATTAATCGTATGCTAGAAAATGATTTTACAGGATATATGAACACATCAAAATATGCAAAAATGACTAAATGTTCAAACGATACTGCATTGCGTGATATCCAAGAATTAAAAAAACGAGGTATTTTTATTCAGAATCTTGGCGGCGGACGTAGTACAAGTTATTGCTTGGTAGAAGAAGTTTGATTTGATACAATCCCAATCTAGAAAATTAGGAACTAGCCTCGGAAGTGGATTAAAAATGAAATGGTAAATAGTCAGAAGGATAATAAAAATTACTAAAAAATAAAGAATAGGGGTCAAAATAGGGGTCAAGGCACGTTTTCCACTATCAAATATCAAAAAAGTAGAAAATGGAATTGGATAGTGGAAAACGTGCCTTGACCCCTTTTTTTGACCCCTTTTTTTTGACCCCTTTTTTGATAAAATATTAAAAACCATCGAAAATTATCAAAGAAAAAAGAATCTAGTTTATCTTTCTAACAAACAAAGGAAACAAAGGTACCAGGTCACTTTCTGATTCCAAAGTGACCTGGTACCTTTTTTTTCAGCTTTAATTCCATTAAAAGGAAAATTAAAAGGCATCTATAAATTTAGAGTAGGAACTTATAGAGTTCTTTGTGAAAAAAGGTCAGAGACTCTTGTGATTGTTGTTGTTAAGATTGGTCATAGGAAAGAGATTTATGAGCATTAAGTTTAGTAATATATTTTTTATTATTATGCACATAATCCATTAATTAAAATTAGTATAAAAATATGTCGAAGAAAGCTATTACGGATACCGATATTGACATTCTAGCTGAAAGTTTTGGTGGAAATAAACTAACCATTTCTAGCAAAAACTCTGCAAGAAAAATTAGAAAAAGAACGCAACAAGTTGATGCAGATGATTCAACAGATGATGAGAGAGTCACAGATGGAGTTGCGAAATATAAGATTGAAGAAAACTGGAAAGAATTTATAGAAGATCTTTCTATTCATGATTACAAAAAATCCATAGATGAAGAAAATTTGAAATATTCGTTTGTTTTGCACGCCTTTGGTAGAGGAATTTATTATTCTGAGCCAGTTAACGCTATTTATGAAGATGATAGCGGATTGAAGGATACTCATTTAAAACAAAATACGGGTAGAAAAACTTTAAGCAACACAACCTTTCCAATTGATAGTGTAGCTTTTGACTCAGAGATAGATTATGTCGCCAATAGAAGAATGACTGATCGCTCAGAAAAAAGGAAAGAAAAAAACGGCAGTGGTTTACCAAAGAACAGATTCTATATGCCGAAAACCACGTGGTCTTTTCAATCATCTAACGTAAAAGAGACAAAAGGTGTAAAGAAAATGACCAACACCTCCAGAGATGATTGGACTATATATCAAGATGAGGAAATTCCTTATTTGAAAAAAAAGTCAAGTAATTGGGTAGAAAATGTAGCAACCAGTCTTTCTGGAGCTCCGCAAGATGATGCTGCGCAGATAAGAGCTATGCTACGAGGAGATAAGATTGAAGGAAGCACTCAAAAATTAGAGAAACTAGCATTTCTAACAAATTTGTTTTTTGGATCAGAAACCGTGAGAAGTCCAGTTGGATTTACATCACACCAAATGTTCCTTGACCTTATAGGCTCTGATCAGACTGGTTTTCAAACGTGGAAAGAAGCTTTTGAGAATGGGAATTTTCCTCAAATTGGTGAGGGAGCAATCAACGCTCTCAGATTGCTGAATTATGATTATAATGGTTCAATGCCTTACAATTACAGATATGATGCCAATATGGGATTTGAAGATACTAGAGTTTTCAAAAGCAGCCCCTTTTCTCCTCAAAAACAAAGTCAACAGGCAGCAAGGTCAATAATTTCTGCAGAAACTAGAGTCGCTGAAGCCTGGTTAGCGTTAAAATTTCCAGATGAACCACAAACGCCCGAAAGTTTGATGAAAGTTTTGCCTGGTCAGATTCAAGAATGGTATCGCGGAGTTGATTTGTCACATTTTTCTCCTGAGGTTGTCGCTCAGAAAAGATCAATACCCCTTGAAAAGGAATCGACACAAAAACCACATAATTTAGCAGAAGATTTTGAAGAGGAAGTTATCGATTTTAATCAAGAACATGAGCTTCTTACCCAGCCAGATTTGATGAGTTGCTATAATGATGCTTCAGAAAAATCTGCAAAAAAACTAGAACATAAACATCGAGGTAAATTAGAAAGAAATTTGACTGATGATGAAAGATTTATTTGTTTGCGTATGGAATGTGATGGGAATGCTGGCTTAAGTTTCAATCCTAATTATGGAGAAGGTTATGCTGAGATAAAAGAAGATGATCAATTACTTGCTATTTGTCCAATACAATCAATCTCAACTGATCATGATGGTCATAAAGAAGTGATTAAGAATTTTATTGATAGCCATAAAGAAAAAGGTGCGAAAATGATATTCTCGATTCACGGAGATCATCACTACAAAACATTAGCTGTAAATCCTGCCAATAAATTATATCGATATATCGATCCAATGCATGATAGTGCAGATGGCGTTATAAAGCACGAAGTCCTAAAGTCTGCCTTAAATGATATCGGTTATAGTAGATTTGGGTGCTCATATGAAAAGCAACAATATTCCGAAGCTATAGATAAAGAAAATAAAGGCGTTATTTCACACAATAATGAGTGTGCATTTCATAATGTTTACACGACAATCCGCATTGCACAAAGCGAAGAAATTGGATCTTATCTTGGTGATATGAAGCGATATGGAATGACAATGATGGGAATGGAGCAAGATACTCTGACCCCAGAATTTGCTCGTGAATATATTAGACCATTTTATGAAGAATTTTTTGAGAAACTAAGAGAATTTATTTCGGATGAAAAAGGCTCGCCAAATACTTCAACATCTTCCAGTGTCGCTGAAAATGTAGTTGACCAAATCTTAGAAAAATCTCCTTCTACTATGAGAAAATAACCTATAAAGAATAAAGGGTCCGACTTTTTCGTTTAAAAAAACTGATTTTTGCATAGTATAACTATGTGTTTCGTAATAAATTTATCAATTTCCTGAAGAGCCTAGAGCCTGATCTTAGCTGGGCAAAGGTGTTTTTATTTACTATAAAGCTGATTATAGTACCTAAAATTTCAAGTGAGGGGTCAGGTTCATTTTACTAGGTACCAAGATTACTTCCAAATAAACACGTCTCAAAAAGTATACTTATTAAAACACACTATATTTAACCCCTTCATTTTCAAGAGCTCTATTATTTAACAGATTGACAACTCACAAATAAGACCTATATTAAGACCTATATTTAAACTAATTTGAAGGTTAAAACAAATGATAAATAATATTTTGTCGGATTTTGCGGTAAGTATATCTGATCTTAAAAGAAATCCTATGGAAGCTGTAAGACAAGGTGATGGATCTCCTATTGTTATTCTTAACCATAACAAACCAGCCTTTTATTGCGTGCCAGCAGAAGCTTATGAAAGAATAATGGATAGGCTCGAAAATATAGAACTAAACACACTAGCCGACTCTAGATCTACTCAAAAACGTATAAGAGTTAGTTTAGATGAAATATAATCTTGATTTTCTAACCCAAGCTCTAAAATAGTGGAAGGATTTAGATAAATCTATTCAAACTCAATTTAAGAAAAAGCTGCAAGAAAGGTTGGAAAATCCGCATGTACCTTCATCTAGACTTTCAGGAGATAAAAATAGATATAAGATTAAATTACGCTCAGTTGGATATAGATTAGTTTATGAGGTGATAGATAGTGAATTAGTAGTGGTGATTATTGCTGTAGGCAAAAGAGATAAAAGTAAAATATATTCCGCAGCTAATTCTAGAAGTGCGTAAAGGATGAATATAATCATCCCATAATTTACCTTATGTAAAAGTATAGAACTTGGATGGTCGGGAGTTGTACCCACTAGTGTCCCATTAAAATGTTTTTAATCTTTGTAGGTATATTACTGTTATTATCCCCAAGTCAATAAATTCTAGTTTATAGACATCTATTTGCTACTTCACTGGATCGTCACGTCAGACAATGTCTTCCTTGTGAAGACGATTCGCAAGTACCGTCATTGAGAGGCCTGATTTATCAGGGCGTAGCAATCCAGTGCTACATAAATGATCCATCTACTAAACTCATACTTTCATCAACCAACAATGGTCCAGACATTTTAATGGGACACTAGAGGGTTGTACCCCCGACCATATGTTCATTCATTCCCTTATTTAAAATTAGTTTGTTGTGGTGTTGTTTTTGTTGGAGAATATGGACGAGATGTTATGGCAGAAGGCATCTCATCGGTATAATTTTTTTCTTCCCGAATTGGAATGTTTGGGAAATCCATAGTGGTTGAAGTCGCTCTAGAATCTCCTTCTTTTATAGTCTCTAACCTTGTATCCAAGCTCTCATGAGGCAGTGAAAATTCATCTAAAGATATTGAAGTAGCTCTAGCTCTGGTAGAAAATGGACTTGCCGATCTTATCTGCGATGTTATGTGAGATGGTTTTAAACCAGAAATCCTGCCATCCTCTTTCACTAGGAATTTTTTATCATACAATTGTGTAAGATCTTCTTTTGATGCGTTCCTAATAAATTCATTCAGATTTGTAGCAATAGCCGGAAGTATTTCTTCTGGTATGAAGAAAAGCCCACTATTATTAACTCTTTCTTCTTCGCTAAACCTAGCAAAATGAGTATTATTGCCAACTAGTCTAATTTCAAGAATACCAATTCCTTTCTCCAAATTAAGGACGGATAGTCGCAAAGTATCATTTTTTGCGGCGAGTGATCTGTGGTTTAAAAATGCTGGTTTTTCAGGATCTATTTGTAGGTAATCACTTCCCCATAATACACTATTTTCGTCTTGGCCAATTACTTTTTTTCTATCAAGCGCCGTGCCAATTAATTCTTGATTCCTCAGAACTCCTTCAGATCCACTTAAATTAGCCAAAGTATTTTGAACTATTTTTAAGAATTCTATCGCTAAACCATTATAATAGATTGTCGCAAATTCATTTTTTCCATGAATTTCAGGCATAAATACATGTTTGCCGTCAAGCTGCAAAGATAAATTAAGCTGAACATTGGGGTTTTCTATTTTTAAGTTACTCTCACTAGCCAGGTCGCGTAAATCAAATAATAATTCATCTTTTTTACTAATTGAATCAGCAAGACTATGTGGTCCAAAAGCTATTTCGTAAGCTTGGATCATATCTAGTAGTTTCTCATGGAATCTGCCTTTTTGAATTAGCGGTAGTGCATTTTGGAGATTTTCTTCTTTTGATAAATCAGGCGCATAAATTGAATCCATTTCAACAGACGCTTCTTGAGCAATAAGCGCATCTTTAATAGCGTAGCCATACTCAGTTAAGAAGAATAATTTATAAAAATAAATTTCTGCATCACTAAAGTTTAAGACTTGTTTTAGAGTATCATCTTTTTGATTTGCTTCTTCAGGATGTTTATCAAAGTAATCAATTAGATGATGTTTAATAATAAAGTGGTCCAGTGATATTTCTCCTTTGAAGTTTTTATCATCTTCAAATAATAAGGTATAATCTTCAATTTCCGTTTCCGGGGCCGGAAGATCATATTTTTTTCTCATATATCGCCTAGCATTATAATCTGCTAGATTCTGCTTAATTCTAATATTTCTTTGAACAAATTCCGGTCGGTTTATTCTTTCTATGTCTGGTTGATCCTGCGTTTGTGCTGATTTAGAAATTAAGAACTCAGTTTCTATTCCAACTCCAGCGGACATGCCTTTATCAGCAAGAGTTCTGGTTAGAATATCAAGAGATTCTTGAGAATTGGGATTCCTTTCTTGTTGGTATTCTAGCTTTCTTCCTCGGTCTTGAGTAAGAGAACTGACAATCTGGTATCTTTCTTCAGCGTCTAATACAAGCTTTGGAATATTAAGGCTATTTTCTAGCCAATTAGACATTTGGTTTAGCAAAGCGTGATTCTCAAGATCGTCAATATCTGAACTGATAATATGGTGGTTATCTTCGATATTTAGATTGCGAATTAAGGTATTTAACACTTCAAGAAATGTTTGAGTGTGTGGAGTATGCTGTAATTCTGTGATTAGGTGGTCAATATCAGGATTCTCAATTTGACCAATTATTTTATATAAGAATTCTCCATATTTAAACATTACCCTGCTATGAGCATGAACATATTTATGATCATATTGCAAAATACTGTAAGTGGTATCTTGATTTCTAGTCTTTACACCTTTTTGTATGTCCGATATTTCATCTATCAAAGACTGAGATAGGTCAGAAGAATTGGTTTGGGATAGATTGGTTGAATAAGTTTTTTGGTAAAATTTTTGAAAATCCTCAAGGACTCTTGATAAAGGATCTAGTTTTAAAAAGGCCGGGTTGAAATATTGCCCAAGCATTTTTTCAGTCGGGCTATTTATACTCTCAATTACCCGAGCAATACTGATGATTTGTATTATCGGCAATATTAGATTTATTTTCTTCTTCTTTTCTTCCTCGCCAAGGCTTTTCCAAGAGGAATAAATATTAATTAGCTGTTGGTTGAATTCATTTAAGACTGTCATCGCGTTGTATAATTTTAATTTTAGATAAGGGGAGGTGTTGGGTTAGCGGGAGCTAACAACAGCAATTACAACAACGAGAAGAATAGGTGCTTGTGTGAAGGAAGTTTAGAAGAGATAATTTGTGAGAAAGACCGTGTTTCATTTTCAAATACGTAACTTAAATTAGATATTTAGTTGTTGTAGTTGTGACTTTCTTACTAGCCAAGTCCATTAATAATGAGTTAACACTTATGTGGCCTTGATTCTTTTTTACACCTTCCAGCATGTAACCATCAGTTACACCAGCGCATGCAAAAATGATATCATCACCTTTAGCCATTTCATGACCAAGATACTTTCTATTTAAATCAGTAATACCCATTTTCTTGGCACGATCAATTTGTCTTTGATTATCATGAAATATTAAACGACCCATCATTTGTCCACCAATCACTCTAAGAGCAGCTGCCGCTAAAACACCTTCCGGCGCTCCACCAGTTCCGATATAAGCATCAATTCCAGCTTGTCCACTCGTGCAAGCAATAACACCGGCAACGTCACCGTCTCCAATAAGT
>Ga0209711_10001416_pt1:0-2500 | contig 23307 bp, 16 predicted proteins | sample ArcticOcean_MG_C_7_FD_187441 | JGI IMG/M metagenome (GOLD analysis project Ga0209711, IMG submission 187441) | Marine microbial communities from western Arctic Ocean - ArcticOcean_MG_CB11_88 (SPAdes) (version 2) | ecosystem: Environmental > Aquatic > Marine > Oceanic | place: Arctic...
ACTGAAGGCGAATGGGAGTTTGCTGCAAGGGGAAATGCGTATTCACTTAACTATCCTTGGGGAAACGTATTGGACGGAAGCCGTGCTAATTATTTCCAAAGCGGCGATCCTTTTGATAATGCATCTACCCCGGTTGGATATTTTAATGGAAATCAAAAAATAATAGATGCAGCAAATAGTTTTAATGGTGAAAATGTGAAAGCTAAAAACCAAATTTCTAAGTTTGGATTATATGATATTGTTGGAAATGTAAGCGAATGGTGCTGGGATTGGTATTATGACTCATGGTACAGCGAAAGCAAATCGAGGGAAAAGGATACTCGTGGGCCTTCTTTTGATTTTGTTCTTGCGAATACTGGATCAAATATAATGACAAGAGTTGCTAGAGGAGGAAATTTCAGAGCAAAGCCAGATACTGACTTTGGGAATGAAGTTAGAACTGCATATCGAAATACATTTCTTCCTACAAGCACACTTAGAAGGCTCGGTATTAGATGTGTGCGCGGAGATATTGAAGATCCGCTTTGGTTAAATGCGGTCAATGTTGAAAGTTTTCCAAATTGGTTTTTCTTACCATGGTTCGGATATTATTGGCAATCTGATGTAACTTGGATTTTTCACTTTGAACTAGGTTGGATATACCCGGTTGGGAAAGGTTCATATGATAATTGGTTGTACTTCCCTAAACATGGATGGATGTGGACTGGTCGGTATGTTTATCCTTATTTTTATTCAGACAAAGATTCTGGGTGGTATCAATATGATGAAGAAAACCCAAGTTTTGGATGGTTTACTAATGTTTTAACTAATGAAATCAAAAGATTTGGAAGGACTGAACACTAGTGTTTATCAATAATAATGCTTTTTTCTTTAACTAATCATAAGGGTTCAAAATATTTTTTCAAAAAAAACATGAAATTACTTGACTGACATCGACCTTTACGATGTGTTGGAAATCTTTCCCTGATTTCTGGGGTTGTTCTTTGAAAGTTATTTTGTGTGATCTATATAAACGGGTCACCAGTCATATTTTTTTGAATACCGAGTCAGCAATGACTCAAGCCTGTGCATGCATTTGCACAACTCTCTTTGGAGAGTTTGATCCTGGCTCAGAGTGAACGCTGGCGGCATGGTTAAGACATGCAAGTCGAACGAAAAGCAAATCTTCGGATTTGTGGAAAGTGGCGAACGGGTGCGTAACACGTGAGCAACCTGCCCTAAAGTGCGGAATAGCCTGTTGAAAAATGGATTAATGCCGCATGTGGCTCTTCTTCGCATGGAGAAGTAGCTAAAGCTTGTAATGGCGCTTTAGGATGGGCTCGCGGCCTATCAGCTTGTTGGTAAGGTAAAAGCTTACCAAGGCTAAGACGGGTAGCTGGTCTGAGAGGATGATCAGCCACACCGGGACTGAGACACGGCCCGGACACCTACGGGTGGCAGCAGTTTCGAATCATTCACAATGGGCGAAAGCCTGATGATGCAATGCCGCGTGGAGGATGAAGGCCTTAGGGTCGTAAACTCCTGTCATTGGGGAACAACAAGTAGGTTTATAGCCTATCATGAGTTAACCCAAAGAGGAAGAGGTGGCTAACTCCGTGCCAGCAGCCGCGGTAATACGGAGACCTCGAGCGTTACTCGGATTCACTGGGCGTAAAGGGTGAGTAGGTGGCTAGGTATGTCAGGTGTGAAATCCCGGGGCTTAACCCCGGAACTGCGCCTGAAACTACTTGGCTAGAGTCTCGGAGAGGATAGTGGAATTCCAAGTGTAGCGGTGAAATGCGTAGATATTTGGAGGAACACCAGTGGCGAAGGCGACTATCTGGACGAGTACTGACGCTCAATCACGAAAGCGTGGGTAGCGAAAGGGATTAGATACCCCTGTAGTCCACGCCGTAAACGTTGCACACTAAGTTTCGGAGGATTCGACCCCTTCGGAGCTCAAGCTAACGCGTTAAGTGTGCCGCCTGAGGACTACGGCCGCAAGGCTAAAACTCAAAGGAATTGACGGGGGCCCGCACAAGCGGTGGAGCATGTGGCTTAATTCGAGGCAACGCGAAGAACCTTACCTGGTCTTGACATGCCCGTCATAGTTTTCCGAAAGGAATACGTCAGTTAGGCTGGACGGTGCACAGGTGCTGCATGGCTGTCGTCAGCTCGTGTCGTGAGATGTTCGGTTAAGTCCGGCAACGAGCGCAACCCTCGTTCCTAGTTGCCAGCGGGTAATGCCGGGGACTCTAGGAAGACAAACCTCGTGTAGAGGTGGGAAGGTGGGGACGACGTCAAGTCAGTATGGCCCTTACGACCAGGGCTGCACACGTGCTACAATGCTCGGTACAATGGGATGCAATACCGCGAGGTTGAGCCAATCCATAAAGCCGAGCCCAGTTCGGATTGGAGTCTGCAACTCGACTCCATGAAGTTGGAATCGCTAGTAATGGCGTATCAGCAACGACGCCGTGAATACGTTCCCGGGCCTTGTACACACCGCCCGTCACATCAT
>Ga0209711_10001416_pt1:7500-23307 | contig 23307 bp, 16 predicted proteins | sample ArcticOcean_MG_C_7_FD_187441 | JGI IMG/M metagenome (GOLD analysis project Ga0209711, IMG submission 187441) | Marine microbial communities from western Arctic Ocean - ArcticOcean_MG_CB11_88 (SPAdes) (version 2) | ecosystem: Environmental > Aquatic > Marine > Oceanic | place: Arctic...
AGGTTGTTGAATCCAAATTTAAAGCATCAAATCATCCAGCAAATATTGCCACTGATGAAAAAGTTGTTGTTGTTTCCAACCTTGTAAAAAGTGCAAAATTTGGTGATCTAGAAGCTTTTGATTCGCTTACAATTATGTTTCGAGAAAGGTTGTACGGAGTCATTTATAATATGACTTTTAATCATGATGATGCTGCTGATTTAACTCAGGATGCATTTGTTAAAGCATTTCGATCTCTAAGCAAATTTAAAGAGAAATCTTCTTTTTTTACATGGCTTTATAGAATTGGCGTTAATCTTACTTTAAGTCATCTAAAAAAGAAAAAAAGTCGAAAGTTTTTTTCATTTGATCAGTATGTAACAGATGGTGTTTCAATTAAGGACTCTGAAAACTTTTCTTCGAAGGAATCAAACTCAGTTCGTTCTACCCTTCTTAATGAATTACATGAAAAATTGAACGAAGCCCTGTTGCAGTTGTCTGATAAACATAGAACGATTGTAGTTCTCTTTGAAATTGACGGATTAAGCCATAAAGATATCGCCTTAATTATGAAATGCACAGAGGGAACGGTTCGGTCACGATTACATTATGCAAAATTACAATTACAATCAATACTCGCTGATTATATAAATCAAGGAGATTAATAATATGAACTTACCCCCCGAAAAGAAACCAAGTTTAAGTGATTTGTTTGATTCAAAAAAACTCGATGTTCCAAGCGATGAATTTTGGGATAATTTTCAAGATCAGGTTCGTTGTAAAACTTTGACTTCTGTAGTTACTGACAATAATCAAACTAGTGTTTTAAAATATATATCATATTTTATTGCATTGTTTGCGTTTACTTCCGTTTCGTATTGGGTGTTTTTTTCACCAACAAGTACAACTGTTACAATTGTCGATAATACAGATGATGCAAATTTAATTGCTTTTGTCATTCCTGATCCAATAATTAAAGAATCTTCTCATTTAGGCTTTGATCCAAGTTTAGATAGTGTGATTTCACTGGAAGAAAGTGAAGACTTTTTTGTAGTGCAAAACTACTTTGCTTCCTCTTTAGAATCTTCTTTCCAACATCGAATTTTGGAAGATCATAACGATTATATAGATGAGTCGGTGGTGGAGTTTACATTTTGATGTAATGCATGTATTTTTTCGGGCGACTCTATTTTCTTTCGCTCTTTTTTTTTCAGAACTATTATGTTTTGCTAATGGAGAAGAAGATTATTTAGCGACTCAGTTGAGGATTCAAGAATTATTTCGAAAATATGAATCTTCGGTTGTACGGGTTAAGGCAACCCGGGAAGAGGTTGTTAATGGAAAAACAAAGAGACTCCTTAAAATGGGTAGTGGGTTTTTCGTTAGTAAAGATGGTCACATTCTAACCACTGGTTTACTAGTCGGAGCAGATCGTGTATGGATAGAACATAATAAGGAGTATTTCTTAACCGAAACCCTCGGTTCTGACCTTTTGTGCAATCTTACCGTGCTCAAAACTTTAACAAAACCAGAAAAATTTAATTTTGTTTCTTTCTCAAATAATCAAAAAGAAACCCCTATCGGCTCTTTTATACTTGGTTTAACCTGTGCATTAGAATTTGAAATTAGTCCAACTATTGGTCTTATGCAGAGCAGTGAGTCCGCGTTTGGTCGAACACTTTTTCCTACTAAAATGTTTCGTGCTTCATTAGAACTTGGACCCGGAGAGGTAGGGGCACCTGTTTTTGACCTTAGTGGAAACTTTATTGGAATTACCCATGCTGCATTACCCGACCTTCGTTCTTCTTTTATTCTGCCAGCTAAGGCTTGTTCCAAAATTCGAGACGGTTTAATTCTTTCGGGTAAAGTAGATTACGGTTTTTTCGGAATTACTGTGACAAGAAAGTTAAACAAAAAAAATGGATTTAATATTGAAATTCAATCGACCCATTCAAATTCAAAGTTACAGAAAGGAGATATTTTACTTAAAATTGGAAATACAGAAATTTTTGAAAGAGGAGACATTATTGAATCTACCTTCTACGCTAGGCCTGGTACATTTGTCGAATTTTTGATCAAGCGTGAAGGAAAAGAATTAACTATTCCTATAAGAGTTACGCTCCGACCTGCTTCTAATACAAAATCTAATCTTGATAATACCTTATTAGATCAAAATCTTACCGGTGATTTAGACTCTTCTAAGCTTTCAAGAGAACTACAAGAAGTTGATTAAGATAGTAGAATCTTTTCTAATTTACATACCTTAAACTTTATATTCTTTCCCCTAGAATTGAGTATGAAATATCAAACAAATATTATTTATGACACTTAGATTTAGAATTGAAAAAGATACGATGGGAGATGTCCGTGTTCCTGCTGAAAAATATTGGGGTGCTCAAACAGAAAGAAGCAGAAATAATTTCAAGATTGGACCCTCGGCCAGCATGCCACTGGAAGTAATTTATGGATTTGCTTATTTAAAAAAAGCAGCAGCTCACACCAATCACCAACTGGATGTTCTTTCAGCTGAAAAAAAAGATCTTATTTCCCGTGTCTGTGATGAGATTCTTACTGGTCAACATGATGTGCAATTTCCATTGGTTACTTGGCAGACTGGAAGTGGGACTCAGTCCAACATGAATGTAAATGAAGTAATCGCGAACCGAGCCCATGTTCTTAACGGAGGGAATTTAGAGGATACGAGTAAAGTGCTTCATCCAAATGACGATGTGAATAAGTCCCAAAGCTCTAACGATACTTTTCCAACTGGTATGCATATTGCCGCTTACAAGATGCTTTTAGAAACAACAATTCCTGGAGTTGAACAACTTAGGGATAGACTTAAAGCAAAATCAGAGGAATTTATGAAGGTTGTTAAAATTGGACGTACCCATCTGATGGACGCAACTCCGCTTACATTGGGGCAAGAGTTTTCTGGTTATGTTTCTCAACTTGGCCATGCCCTTAAAGCAATCAAAAATACACTACCTCATTTGGCAGAGTTGGCACTAGGCGGAACTGCTGTTGGAACGGGAATTAATACACCAAATGGTTATTCTAGATTAGTGGCAGATAAAATCGCAGAATTTACTGCACTTCCATTCGTCAGTGCATCGAATAAGTTTGAAGCATTAGCGGCTCACGACGCTATGGTTGAATCTCATGGGGGTTTAAAACAATTAGCTGTTTCACTTAATAAGATCGCAAATGATATCCGTTTACTTGCCTCTGGACCAAGAAGTGGGATAGGAGAGATAATCATTCCTTCAAACGAGCCAGGTTCCTCGATAATGCCAGGAAAAGTAAACCCAACTCAATGCGAAGCAATGACTATGATTAGTGCTCAAGTGTTAGGCAATGATGTTGCGTTGTCGGTCGGTGGATTGCAGGGACATTTCGAACTTAATGTTTTCAAACCTATGATTGCAGCCAACTTCCTTCAATCCTCTAGACTGCTTGGAGATGGATGTGTTTCCTTTGATGAAAATTGTGTTTTCGGCATTGAGCCCCATTATCAGAACTTGAAGAAAAACTTAGATAACTCGCTTATGTTAGTAACCGCATTAAATCCTAAAATTGGATATGAGAAGGCTGCAAAGATTGCCAAAACCGCACACGAGAATGGCAGTACATTGCGCGAAGAATCTATCAATTTAGGCTTTCTTAGCGGAGAAGAGTTTGATCAATTGGTTCGTCCTGAGCAAATGTGTGGTGAACTCGAGTTTTCGGACTAATTTTTTGGTATCAATTCAAGTTTAAAAATATTTCAAACTGCTGAAGTTAATCGAGTGATTGAAGATTGGGTAACTTCTAAAAATTAAATTTCTTCTGAGAGGTATCGTAGTGCGGAAATATATCCGTGGTGTCCCATACCTGCTACAACTGCGGACGCGATACCGGAGATAAGTGATTTGTGCCGAAAATCCTCGCGTGCGTGGATGTTGGAAAGATGGACCTCCACGGTTTTAAGCCCCGAGGCAACTACGGCGTCACGCAGGGCTACGCTTGTGTGGGTTAATCCCCCTGGGTTTAAAATTAGACCACTAAAGCCGGCATCTCCCCACTCGTGGATTTTATCGATAAGAGCACCTTCGTGGTTGGATTGAAAGGCGTCTATCTCGCAGTCGCAAGTTGCTGCCTTGGCTTTTACCTTGTCTTCGATTTGGGCAAGCGTAACAGAGCCATATACTTCTGGCTCCCGTTTACCGAGACGATCGAGGTTAGGGCCGTTGAGGAGTCCGATTTTTTTCATTTTTATAAAATTAATAATTTGGGCTTAGATCGCAATGATTGAGTTACAGTGGGCACTCGGTCTCAATAAATTCATAGGGTAGGTCAAACTTTGCAGAAACTTCTTGGGCGAGGGCATCCACTCCAAAAGTTTCTGTGGCGTAGTGTCCGCAAGCGTAGAGGTTAAGCTTAAGCTCTTGGGCGAGGTTGAAGTGATGCTGTTTGAGTTCGCCTGTTATAAGAGTATCTGCACCAGCATCGAGTATCTTATCGACTGCACTTTGACCAGAACCGGTAAGGATGGCAATTTTTGAGGGAGTATCTGTCCCGAACTCCATTGAATTAATTCCCTTGGGGAAAAGAGATTTGAGTCGATTGGACAGGTCTTTTCTGGACTGGGTGTTTTTTGTAATTAAGCCAATGTCGACACCTTCGTAGGGCAGAAAACTCGCAAGCGGCTCCAATTGAAGTTTTTTAGCAAGGATTGCATTATTTCCTATTTCAGAATGGCAATCAAGGGGTAGATGGGATCCGTAAACCGCTAAATTATGATCGATACATAATTTAACTTTTTCATAGGCTGAATTAATAAGTGGAATCGGAGGTGTCCAAAACAAGCCATGATGGGTAATGATAAAATCGATACCCGTTGAAATAGCTTTTTGAAAAGGGACAAGGCCGGCATCCACAGCTGCGCCAATTTTAAGAACTTCTCCAGAGTTTTCTAATTGTAATCCATTGTAGGAGCCAGGAAAGTCTTTTATTTCCGAGATTTTTGTTCTTTGGTCACAATAATTTACAATGTCTTCAGTTCTTATCATTTGTATATTTAGTTTTTAATTAATCGATACTTGAATCACAATGATTTAAAATAAATAAATCTAAATTTTTACATTGCTTCATAATTTATAATTGATAAGTTGGATTTTTTAAATATAGCAGGGTGGAGCAGTCTGGTAGCTCGTCAGGCTCATAACCTGAAGGTCGCAGGTTCAAATCCTGCCCCTGCTCCCAATTTACATTCAACCAACCCAAAAGAAAATTATTTCTCCCTGTCTTGTTCGGCAGGGCTTTAAAATATCACTATGAACATTACAGTAAAAGATCTCTTAGATGCTGGGGTACACTTTGGTCATCAACTCAAAAGATGGAATCCAAAATCCAAACCTTATGTTTATGACAACAGGCATGGTATTTCCATCATTGATTTGGAAAAGACTTATGATCTCCTCGAAAAAGCAGCCGTTGCCATAGAGGAAGTTGTTTCCAATGGTAAACAAATTTTACTTGTAGGTACAAAAAGGCAGGCGCAGGAACCGGTTCGTGAATTAGCGGCAGCGACCAACATGCCCTTTTGTGTGAATCGTTGGATGGGTGGATGTTTAACCAACCATGAAACTGTTTCTACCAGTCTCGCAAAATATAAGAAATTTCTTAAAATGGAAGATGATGGAAGTTTAGATAAACTTCCAGGTAAAGAAGGAGCGGCAATCAGGAGGCAAATGAGCCGAATGAAGCGCAACTTTGAGGGTATGTTAAATTTAAAGGGAATACCTGGTGCATTATTTGTGATTGATTCTCACAACGAAGCGATCGCGATTGCAGAAGCCAATCGTTTAAAGATTCCAGTCTTTGCACTTGTTGATAGTAATTCTGACCCTTCATTAATAAATTTCCCGATTCCAGGGAACGATGATTCAACCAAATCGATTCGGATTATCGTAGATGTTATACTTGACGCGATCCAGGCAGGTGCTTCACGCAGAACTGAAGCACCCACTCGTCGTAAAGATATTACTCCGGTCACACATGAGCCTGATTTTATTGATCAAGAAGGAGAACCAGAGATTACTTTACCAGAAGGATATGAAGAGACAGACTTTGATGATCGTCGTCCTAAGGTAGACGACGCTGAAAAAACTGATACTCCAAAAGAACCTGTCGTTGCGAAAGATGTTGCCGTAGTAAAAGAACCTGCCGTGGTGAAAGAACCAGTTGCCGTTACTGAAGAGGCTCCCAAAGAGACTCCTGCAAAAGATGATGTCGAAAAGCCTACAAAGGAAGCCCCTAAAGAATCTTAAAATTTAAATTATTTATAACCTTAAAATTTAATTACCTATGTCAACAGTTTCCAAAGATGATGTATTAAGCCTTCGCGAGAAAACCGGTGCAGGATTAATTGATTGTAAACGAGCATTAGTTGAAAGTAATGGCGACATTGAAGCAGCGGTGTCAATCCTGCGTAAAAAAGGAGTCGCAAGTGCAGCAAAGAAGGCGGGGCGTGATGCTGGCGAAGGACTTGTTGCACAATGCCTGAGCGAAGATCAATCCAAAGGTATTTTAGTCGAAGTAAATTGTGAAACCGATTTCGTGGCCAAGAATGATGATTTTGTAAGTTTTGTAACCGATGTGGCCCGTCAACTTTTAGAAAATCCAAATGTTGATTTGGAGACACAGCGTATTGAACAAGTGGCTAAAATTGGTGAAAATATTCGCATAACTAGGTCCACAACTTTATCGCCTGTTTCAACAGGTTTGGTTGAATCCTATGTACACACTGGTGGTAAGGTAGCGGTTCTTTTAGCACTAGGTACAAGTACGAGTGACTCTGCAAATTCTACGAATGTGCGAGCACTTGCTAAGGATTTATGCATGCATATTGCCGCGACATCTCCAGTTTGTGTTTCCCGTGATGATGTACCTGCCGAGTTGGTTTCTAAAGAAAAAGAAATTGCCACTGCACAAGCGGAAGGAAAGCCACCCCAAGCGATTGAGAAAATTGTACAGGGAAAGCTCGATAAATATTTTTCTAATTCATGTTTCTTAGAACAACCCTTTGTTAAAGACCCCGATCATTCGATAAAAGGTTTACTTGAGAAAACTGGCAAAGAAATTGGTGCTGAACTAACTGTAGAAAAGTTTGTTCGATTTCAAGTTGGCGAAGAAGTTTAATTTTCTTTGTTCATTTTAAATTTCTACCTAAACGAGGTAGGAATTTGTTTCAGTATTTCACTAGTGCTCATCTTGAGCATCTAACTAGCGTTACATAAGATGAGATCAAGTATGGTATGTGTTGTAACCTTACAAATTGCGTGACTTGTTTTGATGATAAATTAAACTAGTACTTAGTTAATTCTAGAATTATCTATTCGTTTAAACTTTTTTTCGCCTGTTCTGCTTTTTGTTTAGGCTTATTGAATTATTTCTTGAAGTTCTAACTATTGTAGATCCATGTGACTATAGAAGCACAAAGATATGTTGTTAAGAGCATCAATCCATGAATTTTTTTCAATTGAGTGCCTCTGAGCCAAAAAGCAAAAACTCCTGTTAGGATAAGAAGGGAAATATAATCTATCCATGGATAAGAATTGGTTACCATTATTGGTCCAAGTACTCCCGCTACTCCTCCAACTAGTCCAATATTAAATATATTCGAACCTACCACATTTCCTAACAGCATACCAAATTCACCTTTTTTCGCCAGAGAAAGGGAGGCTGCCAATTCAGGCAAACTTGTTCCAATTGCAACCAGGGTAAAACCAACCAACTCTTCTGGGACACCAGCAAAGGAAGCTAAGTTTTTTGCTCCAAAAACAAGAGAATCAGAACCTGCCCAAAGCGCGGTTGTGGCAACTATTATCATAATAAAGGACAAAAATACAGAAGGTGAACTTTCATCGTCGTTATTTGTTGAATCGAAGTTTTTTACACTTCTGTTCCGTAATGCACTTTTAGTTAAAAAAAACAAATAACTTCCAATGAAAATGAGTAATATAATTCCTGGTGTATTACTTAAGGATTGAGACGGGTGAAAGAATAGATATCCCGTAAATGAAAAACTGAGGATGAGAAGAATGATACTTTGTGAAGGGGGGACTGCGTTTCTTGTATCGATGGGTGAAATAAAAAGAGAAATTCCCAATATTAGTCCAATGTTCGCTATATTAGAACCGATTATATTACCCAAGATTAAACCTTGAGTACCGCTTGAAACCGCCGCGATAGAAGTAAAGAGTTCGGGTGCTGATGTTGCGATTGATACAACAGTTAACCCCACAACAACACGGGGAACTCCAAACGCTTGTGCAAGGTTGGAGCAATGGTCACTGAGTAAGTCTCCGCCTTTGGTGAGTAAGTAAAAACCAATTACCATGGAAAGAGTAAGAACCACGATAAACAAGGAAGGAGATTCTGTTTGTAAAGAAGAGCATAGATTAGTCAAAAAGAGGTACATAAATTAGATTTAAAGAGGGTGAGATTTACTATTTAGAAGGCAAGGAGAATCGGTCACACATTTTTCCACTCTTGACATATAAAAATATTCCCACATTTTGCGTGCCATCTCTTTTATTTTCCAATGCCTACAATAAACAAAGCAGAAAAACTCAAGGATACCTTGAATTTACCCAAGACCGATTTCCCCATGCGGGCAAATGCAGTGGAAAGAGAACCTATTCGGTTGGCTCATTGGGAAACTCAAAAGGTTTATCAGAGAATGCAGGAGAAAAATGCTGATAACGAAGCGTTTATCCTTCATGATGGTCCCCCATTTACCAATGGGGATGTTCATGTAGGTACTGCCTTAAATAAAACGCTGAAAGATGTAATAATTAGGTACAAGAATGCTCGTGGATACCGTACCCCTTACGTTCCTGGATGGGATTGTCACGGCTTACCGATTGAGCATAAAGTGAGTAAGAATTTGAGGAAGGATAAAAAAGATTTTGACACTCTTTCCCTCCGAGAAGCCTGCCAAGAATTTTCAAAAGGATTTATTGAAACTCAGCGAGCTCAATTTAAAAGACTGGGCGTTCTTGCTGACTGGGATAGCGAGTACAGAACGATGAATAGTGCTTATGAAGCTGAAGTTCTAAGAACTTTTGCTGAGTTTGTAAAAAAAGATTTAGTTTATCGAAGTAAAAAACCAGTTTATTGGTCAATACCTTGTAAGACTGCACTCGCAGAGGCAGAGATTGAATATCAAGATCATATCAGTCCATCAATATTTGTTCCTTTTCTTTTACTCGGAGAAAAATTTAATAAGAATAAGGAATCTAATCTAGTAATTTGGACTACGACCCCTTGGACATTGCCTGCTAATCTGGCAATTGCAGTTCACCCTCGTGTTTCTTATGTCGAAGTTATTAGTTCAGGCAAGTCTTATTGGGTCGCTGATGACCTTTCTGAAGCTTTTATTTCTTCTTGTGGGCTTGAGGGGTGTGAGCTCGGAGGAACGGCATTGGGAGCCGAGATGACATCGTGGGAGGCTCAGCATCCATTTATAGATCGAAAAAGCCCGGTAGTTACAGCTGAATATGTTACCACTGAATCAGGCACAGGGTGTGTGCATATTGCGCCCGGTCATGGTTTAGACGATTATATTACTGGGTTGGAAAATGATTTAGAGGTTTATTGTCCATTGGATGATAATGGATGCTATGTTGATGATGGACAAATTCCTGCAAGATTGGTGGGGGTTTCTGTACTAGAAAAAGCTTCAGGTTGTCCCGCAAATAACGAAGTTTTGGATATTCTTCGTGCATCTGGGAAACTTTTAGCATTGGCGGACCACTCTCATCAATACCCTCATTGTTGGCGAAGTAAAACTCCGGTTGTATTTCGTGCAATGGATCAGTGGTTTGTGTCATTGGATAAAGATGATTTGAGAAAAAAATGTATGGAGGAAGTTCAATCTGTAAGTTTTACTCCCGATTGGGGAAAAAATAGGATACATGGCTTTCTTCAATCCCGACCAGATTGGTGTATTTCCCGCCAGCGTTCTTGGGGCGTGCCCATTCCTGTTTTTTACGATGATGAAGGAGAAGCTCTTCTTGATGAAAAGATTATTTTGGGCTTGGCTGATAAAATTGAGAAATTAGGGACCGACGCCTGGTTTTCTTTGTCGGAAGACGAATTACTTGAGGGATTAAAAATTCCAGAGAACTGGAAGGGTAGGGAATTACATAAAGGAACGGACACCTTGGATGTTTGGATTGATTCTGGATGTAGTCACCGAGCAGTGTTGCAAAATAACAAAGATCTGAAATGGCCTGCGGACCTTTACCTTGAGGGCAGTGATCAGCACAGAGGGTGGTTTCAAAGTTCATTGTGGACCAGTATGATTGCATTTGAAAAAGCCCCTTATAAAAGAGTACTGACTCATGGGTTTGTGGTGGATGGAAATGGTCGCAAGATTTCAAAAAGTGATGGTAAACCACAAACGGCAGATTCTTATGTGAAAAAATATGGTGCCGATGTTCTTCGTATCTGGGTCTGTTCTGAAGATTTTAGGCGTGATATTCCTTTATCCGATGAAATTCTTGGACAAGTCGTAAGATCTTATCGAACTTTGCGTAATTCAATTAAATTTCAACTCGGTAATTTACATGATTTTTCATTCAGTAAAAATTCGATTCGTGTTGAAAAATTAACAATAATAGACCGTTGGGCACTTGGGCAGACAAATGTTTTAATTAAGGAAGTAACTGACGCGTTTGAAAAATACGAGTTTCATCGTGGTGTACAAGCGATCAACAAGTTTTGTTCGAATGTACTTTCTTCAACTTATCATGACATTATTAAAGACCGCTTGTATACTCTTCATCCAGATGATGAAAAACGAAGATCTACTCAAACCACATTACATTTAATCTTTGAATCGTTGATTCGTATTCTTGGACCAATGGCTCCATTCACTGCAGACGAGGCATGGTCTTTTCACAAATCAGGTAATGATCTTACTGATGAATTGCTGGCTTTGCAATCGTGGCCTAAAGAGGAGGAGAATTGGAATCAAGGCAATGAATTATCTGATGCACAAGCAATCTTAGATTTTAAAGACTCGATGGTGAATGAATCATTGGAATCTCTTCGTACTCAAAAAGAGATTGGGCAATCATTAGAAGCCGAGATAGAGATCAAAATTCCTGCAAGTGATCCACTCCTTTCTCTCTTTCAATCCAGAAAAGAAGATTTAGCGGAGATTTTAATTGTTTCTAATGTTGCGCTAATTGAACTAACTGATGAAGAGCAAACCCAAGTTGTCTCTCGTCATGCAAGTGGTAAACGCTGCCCAAGGAGTTGGAGGTGGGTACCTGAACTTGTTTCTATTGAACCTTGGGGGCAAGTCTCTCCACGATGTGCCGAAGTGCTTGCCAAGCTCGCTTAAGATATTAAATTAAAAACAAAATTTTTATGACTAATAAACCCAATCCTTCCAATTCTTCATCGATTCAAAAAACTTCCGACGCAGAACCTGTTCAACAAATAAAGAGACCTCGGGGTCGACCAAGAAAAGATGCATCTCTGCCCGCTAAAGAAAAACCCGCAAAAGATACTCTGAAAAAAGATTCGGATGTAAATATCGACAATGCCAAACCAGCTCGTAGGGGGCGAAAGCCTAAGGTTAAACCTGATTCTGATGTTGAGATAAAAGTTCGGGAAATTGTGAAGAAAACTCAATCTAAGACATTAAACTCGGATGCAAAGAAAGAAAGTTCAAATTTCACATTGGAGGATGTAAGGGCGATCATTGAAAGCAGGAAGGTTGAAAAAGCTCCTCCCAAGCCTAAAAAGATAAAGAAGAACACAGTATTGCCGGACATCAAGGATGAGCCTAAGAAAAAAGTTAAAGCGGCAAAAGTTAAAAAACTCCAAACTGCTTCCATTGATGATATCCTAGGTTTTGGGGTATCGCTTGGACCCACTCGGCCCATTCGCGATGAGTCAAAAGTTCCCCAAGAGTTGGAATCTTACTATTATGATTTGATGTCATTGAGGAATTCGTTAAAGGGAGCTCTTGGTCAGCGCTCAAGCGAAACGTTGGGTGCGTCCGCTCGTGAGTCATCTGGGGAATCATCAATTAATTCTTCTGATTCTGGGTCGGAATCCTTTAATCGGGATGTAGCCCTATCTATGGTTGCAACCGAACAAGAAGCGCTTGAGGAGATTGAGGATGCCATTGACCGTATTTTTGATGGAAGTTTCGGTATTTGTCAGGAGACTGATAAACCAATCAAGAAAAGCCGTTTGAAAGTAGTTCCATTTACAAGATTTTCTCTTGAAGGCCAAATCCTTTATGAACAAAGAAATCGTAAGGAACGTGATAATGGCGGAGGTATTTTTTCTACTATTTCAGACTCTACGTTAGGTGAAGATGATTAATATTTCTTCATTTTAACGACATAGTCAAAGTGACCTATTTAAGATTTTGGCTTTTCTTTTTTTTCGTGTGGTTTTTTGACCTCGTCACAAAAAATTGGGCAGTTGAGCACTCTGTAAATTTAAGAAAGTTTCCAATCGTGGTTTTTGATTGGATCAGTGGACATGAAGCTTTTTTGGAATTTACTTATGTGACAAACCCGGGTGCGGCATGGAGTATGTTTTCGGATTATCCCGAGGTATTAACCTGTTTAGCCGGGATAGCTTTACTCTTAATTTTTCTTTTCCGAAAGAATCTAGAACTTTTCAAACCAAATCTTCAAATTATTTTTGGTTTAATATGTGGAGGAATTGCAGGGAATTTATGTGACCGGGTCTTTAGAGAGCCTGCTGAAGTTGTCGACTTTATTGATATCTTTATTCCTTGGGTGAATTATGATTACCCCGTTTTTAATATCGCGGACTCAGGAATTTTCATTGGGGCATTTAGCTATATGCTCGTGGGATTATTAGAAGGTCGTGAGGCTAGGAATCTAGAAAACACTAAGATGCCTACTGATTCCTAGTAATAAGACTATTCAATATTTAAGGATTGTTCTCTCATCTTTTCGACTTCAGTTCGAGCATTGAGAGCTATATTGGTGCATTGGGTACGAGTTGATTTTGAGCAAAAGGTATTAAGTTCCCGTGAGATTTCTTGAAGTAGAAATTCGATCTTTCTACCAATACAACCCTTAACTTCGAGGGTTTCTTCCATTTGACTAAGATGGCTTTTTAATCGGGTAATCTCCTCTGATATGTCTGATTTTTCTGCAAAAAGAGCAATCTCTTTAAGAATTCGATCATCATCTTGCTCAAGAGATAAATTGGACTTTTTAAGTCGATCCAATAATTTATCTTTGTGTTCCTGTGCCATCCCTTCAGATAGTCCGTCCATTTGGGAGATATAATCTTTTATACAATTGATTCTTGCCTTGAGGTCATCCTTTATTGCCGATCCTTCCTTCTGCCTCATTTGAAGCATGTTTTTACACGCGTCACTGAGTGTATTTTCAAGATCAAGTCGAACTTTATCTAGTGGAGGTAACTTAGTCTGATTTTTTCGCAAGTCTGCAAGTCGTAAAATTAACTCTGGAGTTACTTCAAAAGGCTGGTTTTTTTTTCGCAGAAAACTTTCCAATCGTTCAAGGTCTTTTTCAATAATAGATTCTTCGAAAAAACCTTCCTCTTCTTCTTCCGAATTTTTGATTAAATTGATTGCAGCACGAATTCTTCCTCTGTCAAAAAAAGATTTTATCTGCTTAGTCGCATCATACTCAAATCTTTGCCATTCTTTTGGAGCAGATATAATGGTTTCAAGGTGTCTTTTATTGACTGAAGTAACTTCTATTTCAATGGATAGGCTTCCTATACCAATAGAAGCCATTCCATAACCAGTCATACTATTCATGATATCTTTGCAAAAGAATCATCAACGCCAAGCAAACGGGCAACTTCCACCGCATCTTTATCACCCCGTCCACTCAAGTTTACGCAGATAATTTTATCTTTCGAAAGCTCGGTTGCTCTTTTGAATGCGTAGGCTAGACCATGAGAAGTTTCAAGTGCAGGAAGAATGCCTTCTTTGGACGAGAGGGTTTGAAAAGCTTCTAGTGCATCTGCATCATTCGCATTTGCATAATTGATACGATTTCTATCTCGATAGAAGGCATGCTCCGGGCCTATTGCTGCATAATCAAGTCCCGCAGAAACCGAGTGAGTCTGATTTATTTGCCCATCTTCATTTTGTAAAATCCAAGTCTTGCACCCTTGTAAAACTCCTAGTTTTCCTCCCTCAAATCTTGCTGCATGCTGACCTTCCTCAAGAGATCGCCCGCCCGCTTCAACTCCAATTAATCGAACATTTTCTTCCTCAAGAAAGTCGAAGAAAAATCCAATCGCATTACTCCCTCCACCCACACAAGCAATCATTTCATCGGGTAGTTTTCCTTCAAGTTTTAAAAATTGCTTTTTTGTTTCCTCTCCAATGATACGGTGGAAATCTCGGACCATGCCGGGGTAGGGGTGTGCCCCTAAGGCAGAGCCTAGTATATAATGAGTGTCTCGTACATTGGTCACCCAATCGCGCATCGCCTCGTTGATTGCCTCTTTGAGAGTTTTGCTTCCAGATTCAACCCCACGAACTTCTGCACCGCTCAATCTCATACGAAAAACATTGAGTGCCTGCCTCCTCATATCTTCAGCGCCCATGTAGATTACGCATTTAAAACCAAAGTGGGCACATACGGATGCTGTGGCAATGCCATGCTGTCCTGCTCCCGTCTCAGCAATAATTCGAGTCTTCCCCATTCTTTTAGCAAGAAGAGCTTGTCCGAGTGCATTATTTATTTTGTGTGCTCCAGTGTGCAATAAATCTTCTCTTTTAAGAAAAATTTTTGCACCACCAATTTCTTTTGTTAGTCGCTCAGCAAAGTATAGTTCTGTTGGTCTTCCTGCAAATGTACGAAGTAAGAAAGCAAGCTCTTCTTGAAAAGCTGGATCTTGCTTCGCGTCGAGGTAGGCTTCGGTGAGTTCAGCTAAAGGATGTGAAAGTGTTTCGGGAACATAAGATCCACCATAAGGACCAAACCGGCCTTTTTCATCGGGTAAGGAAAAACGGTCGATCTTGTTTGAGTTGGACATAGTTGATTCTGCTGGTTTTATCATAAGAAAAATATGATGTTATACTATCGTCAGGTTTTGCTTGCGACAACTCAAGAAGTGATACCAAATTAATTCTATTTTATGGATTCGCCTACAACTCCTACAATTATTGTTCCAGCCAGACTTGCATCTGTTCGTTTTCCAAGAAAGCTTTTAGCGGATGCGGGGGGGGAACCTCTAATCTTACGAACAGCTGAGAGGCTTCGAGAACAAGTTCCTGAATTTGATCTTTATTTTGCGGTGGACGGAGAAGAGCTCAGAGATATTTTAGAAGCCTCCGGGTATAATGCTATTTTAACGGAATCTGATCTTCCGTCCGGGACTGATCGAATTGCGACTGCAAATCAAGTTTTAAAAAGAGAACTTGTGATTAATGTACAGGCTGATGAACCGATGGTAATGAGAGATCATATCCTTATGCTTGCTCAAGCTCTGACTGAGCCTGCTGTTTCTATTTCGACCCTCGCATCGATTTTTCAATCGGAGAAGGATTTTCAAGACCCTAATCAGGTCAAGGTAGTTATTGATAATAAAGGGAACGCATTGTATTTCTCACGAGCCCCCATTCCTTTTGCCCGTGATAAAGAAACGAGATGGCTTCAAGGAAATTCAAATTATGCTTATAAACATATGGGATTATATGGATATAAAAGAGAGTTCTTAGAAGATTTTCTCTCTAGCCAAGAGGGACAGTTAGAGAAAATTGAAAAACTTGAACAACTTCGGGCGTTACAG
>Ga0209711_10001420_pt1 | contig 23273 bp, 13 predicted proteins | sample ArcticOcean_MG_C_7_FD_187441 | JGI IMG/M metagenome (GOLD analysis project Ga0209711, IMG submission 187441) | Marine microbial communities from western Arctic Ocean - ArcticOcean_MG_CB11_88 (SPAdes) (version 2) | ecosystem: Environmental > Aquatic > Marine > Oceanic | place: Arctic Ocean...
AGGTGGCGGTGGACTTGGAGGTGGCGGTGGATTGGGCGGCGGCGGCGGGCAATTCCCAAGCATCGTGCACGGTGCGGGAGGCGGCGACGGCGGCGGCGGGGGGCTTGGAGGCGGCGGACCTGGAGGTGGGGGTTGAGGCGGGCTCGGTGGCGGTGGTGGGGATTGAGGTGGCGGCGGTGGTTGCGGCAAAGGGTATTCGCACGCACCGTTCCATTCCGTCTCACTCTCAGCGGCAGGCCGGCAAAATCCCCCGTTTCGCGTATTCCCAGGCACCATGTTATCGCCCCCTGGTACCAGATTTAAAGGTTTTACGAGCGAAGGATCAGAGCAAACGCCTACCGGATCGTAACGCGGATGTGATGCATAATGTATAGGTAATGAGCAACTTCCTGAGGAGGAGGAGGAGATTTTAAATTGGGCACGGCCGAAATAGTCCAGAGCGGCCATATTTTTTTCATTGGACGTGCCGCTGAACACTTCCGGTCTCGTCATGCAACAATAGGTTGAAGTAAAGCCTCCTTGATAGGCTGTCGACTCTGAGCATTGTATCGTCATACATGCTTCAAAAAGTGTGCAAGTGTCTAGCGATTCGACGTAGGTGTTGTCAAAGGTCTGCCAACCAGTTGTTTGATAGCGACAGAAGTTCTCACGAGCATACACTCGGAAAAATCTAGATCCAACCTTTGCTCCGCCAAAATTGTCAGTGTATGTAAAATTGAGCTCAGAAGCGTGGATATCGCATTTTAGAGTTATCAGACCAGCATCGTTGGTAGAGGAGAAATCGGCGCTCTTAACTTCACATCTTTCATCGTAGTCAAAACATGCTAGGGGAGAAGAGATAAGCTCGGTGAACGGAAATCCCTGAGCTTGAGTTGAGCTTTGGCAATACACCTCGAAGACCAGTTCGATACTTTTCTCGATTGAGTAGGTGTCCCAAGTGAGTGAATTTTCCAATATGAATAGCTGCGGAGAGCTATTCCATGTTACAAGATATGGGGCGAACACGTTGGACACTGCTGTTCCTGTAAGAGGGTACCTGACAGGCTGTCCGAGCGGTGGCGGAGGGCTTATCGGAAGACCCGGAGGAGTTGATGGAGGCGGAGGCCGATGCCACCACGGGGGGGGCGACCCGGGGGCAGGTGGAGGCAAATTCGGTACTCTTGACACCTTCAGCGAGAGAGCGCTTGAGGATTCAAACGTATACGCGAAAAAATCTGGACCGATTTGGGCTCCGTAAACGGCAGTTCCATAGTATGAGGTGTTACCTTCCAACTCAGCGAACTTCGTATATTGCACTCTTGCAGGAGCATAAAATCCATCTATATAGGTAAGACGAGGTGGAATGGTAGTGCCCGGTAGTCCCGCGTAGTAAAACAAAACTTTTCCGAGCTGTTTGTCGCCGTTTCCACTGCTGCCTACCAACAAGAAATCGCCGATCATGTAAACCGACGAGCAGGTCCTATTCGCAGGCAAAGTTATGTTTTGAATCTGCGTGTATGCATAACTCACTCCCCCTGTATAGGTAGTTTCTCTGGCCCATACGTAAACGTACTCGCCACTGTTGCCTGACACCGCGAATCTGAAATTTGGAGCTTGGTCGGAATGGTGCACACTTATGTTTCGCTGTAGAGCGTCGAACCACTCGCTGGTGCCGGTTACGAATGCCATTCCATATGATCCCGCGATACGCTCATATACCATCTGTTTGTAGTACATATGAGGACTTGTTCTTAGAACAGCGTGCAAGAACTGGATGTCCATGTGCAAGCTTCGGGGCATGAGATAGTTTATACCGACTGGTTGGAAGAAGTCCGGAAATTCTGTTGGAGTTGCCTCCACGACCGACACTCCTGCCTGCTTGTAAACGTAGATATTTGTCATGCTGGCGATGGCTAAGGCACCATCTTTGAAAGAAACGGAGAGTCCAAACCAAATATCGTTGTCCATACGAATACTTTTCAGTATCGCCCACCCAATAACCGCGCCCAAATACTCGTACACAAACACCGTTTTAAGAGTGGGAGCTCCCACGGCGAGCAGATTTCCGTTCACCGAAATAGACTCACCGAAGCTTGAACTCTGCTGGTTAATCTGTTGTATGAATATTCCGTCGCGAAATATTTTAATTTTATTGGAGTTGGACTGCGGTTCAAATCCACCGACCACGAGATGAGCACCAGAGACAGAAATGTAGTGAGCAGGAGGAGGCCGGGGAACGGAAGCACCCTTGGCCGTGCAGAAAAATGTACTTTCGATTACCCTGCTTCCAGAAATAGTAATTTCTCCCTCATCTATAAAATAGAAGGTACAATCGTCCCGCGGACGACACTCGTCCCAGTTCAGCTCTGCGCACACGCGGTTATCGGGTGGGTTGACGATCGTTACGGTAAGGGCCGCAGACGCCGTGTCGTCGCGCCTCAGAAAAGGTGTTTGTATGGCTACTTGCTCTCCCGCAGACTGCGTAAGGAAGTAGCCATGCCCTTCGAAGTAATACCCGACGCAATCGATTTCATATTGGCCAATATTTTCCGACAACGGTCGCATGCGTACCACGTGCTTAAACTCGACCGAGTTACCCCAAAACATGGAATCCGCCGTGGCGACTAGGAACCCTGTACCATTTTTCATTTCGCACCTGACCTGCGGGGTGTCAGATGTTACGTTGACAAAAACCGCATACGCTGAAGGGGAAGGGTTCTGCTCTATCACGATCTGCGGTCCGTATTGCGCGTGCAAACTCATTAAAACATCCTGTGAAGCTGAGATGGCACCGACTCCTTTGAATTTGACAACGTAAATGAACTTGTCAAAAATTTCAAAGCCAGATACGTCTCCGCATAAAAGGGATGAGCCAGAGATGGCTCCGCATGCGGCAGAGACATCGATAGGGTAAGATTTTTGGAAGACAGCTCGTACAAGCACAGCGACCCGCGAATCTGTGGTCAATTCTGCTCCGAAAGTTATTTGCGCTTGATTTTGCTGATCATGCCTAATCCAAGGGGACATCCTACCGTGCTTAAAACAGGTCAACACTTCCTCGTTAGTAGCTACCCCTATGCAGTAGGAAGTCTCGTAGTGGGATACAAGGTATAGAGAGCCTTTATCGAAAGACACTTCAACGGAAGCGTCGTCGTCGTGCAAAACAGTAGCTGTCCAATCCCATACGGTTTTGATGTTGTCGTGTCCGTCCCAATACCACTCTTGATGCGGATTTGCAAGAGCTATACCACCAACACCCACCTCTTCTATTTTTAAAACGTACGTGTGAAGATCGGGCACAACCGTTTGAAAAATCCCATTCTCAACAAATGCAGGCGTGTCACCAATAGCGTCACATGTGACGTTAAAAAGCGAATCCCGTGTGACGTGATGTCGCACGGTGAGTATATGTCTTGTCAACACCGTTTCTGATTCCCCAAGCGTGTAAGCCTCCGACGACAAAACTACACTCGCTGCGAAAGGTGAAGGAGGTGGGTGCGGGGGAGAAGGCGGAGGTGGGGCACTCGTTGTTTTGATCGTAGCTGTATCAGATACACTGTCGTATCTTAACGTCACGGACCGCTCGGTGTCGAACGTATCAGCCGCGCATAGCTCAACTCGCAACTGGTCTCCGTTAGAAACGTTCACCGGATAAGCGGTTTCGGTGCCATTGAGGAACAAAATTGCATAATCGGGTTGTTGATGTCCAAACATCAAATGCCGCGTGGTCGTCGTCGTGCCGTTGGGCGCGTAAGCTTCCAAATATGCCGGGACCTGTAGGGTTTCTCCTAAACCTTCTACCGTGACATTTCCCGTTGAAGGAAATGTAAAACATTCCCCTAGCGCGACTGGTTTGATATAGATGCCTAACTGAAAAGCATCTGCTGTGAAATCTGGCGGGGGAGACGGGGGAGACGGAGGAGACGGGGGAGACAGGGCGAGGGGCGCGGGTGGTATTGCCGTTTTCCACCATGGGGGAGGCCGCGGAGTTACATACGACGGAGGTGGGGAAGAACTTTCTTGAGGATTTGGAGGGGGGGGGAGTGGAGGAGGCGGAGACGCGCTTGCCGCGGGTGGGTTTGGCTGGCTGGGGATGGATTCTGAGGGGGGGGGCGGGGGTATGTACTCTCTCGCAATACTAGTCGCGGCACCAACCGCTGAAAGTACACCTTCAAAAAAATCCATTTCTCTGACAAACTATGTGCTATATATATCTAACAATGTCATAATCCGCATTTTAAATCCATTCTTTGTTTTGAGGAAAAAAGACGCTCCCAATCTAACCATCGGCATCGCTAAGAAACTGATAGTGACATAAAAGAAAAAAGATGCCAAGACAGGAGGTACCACCCCAACCACATTTAAAAGTCCACACTGGTTGATTACATCATCAAGCTTGATGCTTTTCCATTTGTTATTCGTAGCTTCAGCTTCTGAAACAAATCTCAGCAGAGGCCATTCGACAAAAGCGAAGAAATCGCCGCCGCCAAAATATGATTTAAACCAGAAGAATGCATCGAAGATATTGTTAAAATTATGATTTGTACATTTTTCAATGTGCGTATCTGGGTTCAAAACCTGTAACCACGGGAAGAGGGGGTGCGCGTCACGAATCACGCCACTGACCACTTCAGAAGGCCATGAGATGTGCGTTGGGAAGATAGTGGATGTCAAATCGAACAAGTCGTCGCCCACGCACACTGGCATCCGAGGAAAACACGACAAGGGGAAAGCGTACGCCAGGTTCATGATAAACGCAGGAACGACGGTGAATTGTGCGGAAATGAATAGTCCGAGACCCAAGCTGTTGATTCCGAGCGATTTTGAAAGCAAAAAGATGAGTATTGCCCATCCCTCGACGATCCACATTGCAGCGATGAAAGAGCGTTTTCTCTTTTTACACAACATGACGTCCGAGTCACATTTAGTCGCAGAGACACTGAGCTTTGATGTAAAATCGATTATTTTTTTGACTTGGTAATCGGTATCCTGTGTGACCCAATTTTCAATGGCATGTGCAGATTGCTTTAACTGGTCGTAAGAGAATTCGAATTCAAACACGGGGAATGTATCAGTGAAATCGATCTCTTGTCCAATACTTTGTCCTTTTTTCATTGGACACTCGTTCCCGGTTAAAAAGTTGTCGTAAGAGCAAAGACTCGCGCCCAAGTAATCATCTTGGCTACCGTAATAGTTTGTCAAGAAGTCGCCGATAAAGAATACCCTTTCCTTAAGATTGAATATGACCAAACAATCCTCATTCAAGGACTCGAGTTTCCGCAAGAGCATTTTATCTGGGAACTCCACGGACGTGTTATGTTGCGAGGGTTCGTGTTCCACAGCCGAAATCGGTTGCGATCTCACGATTGTACGATTGACCATCTCCAGTGCGATCGTCATCGTCTCGTTATGCGCATTTCTTAACTCTGTGCTGTTTGTTTTCGTCGCATCGAGCGCGGCGGCTGTGATGTTACGAATCGATTTCACCGAAGCAACCGACGCTATGAATATTTGCGAGTAATTTGTATGTCTTGCCACGTCGATGGTTTTGTTTACCACATTCGCAGTCTTCAAAATACCTTCTTCAAAATAGTCGCTGGCTGCCGGGCTCACGTTTTTCAGCACTGACCGAATGACACCCGTTGTGTTCACGCGTGAATATATGATTTCTACGATTTTAATGGCCCGTTCTGCTTCTCGAAGCACTGTCAGTGTGACGAGCGGATCAATTTTCCTTTCGATCAAACGATCGAAGAATTCGATTCTCGCGTCAATGTCGCTCGCGTCGAAGTTCTCGCTGTAGTAGGTGTAAACACCCTCGATCGCATCAGCAGCAATGCTGAGAATTCTCGCCGGATTGTACAGAATATCGGGAGGTATAGTCGGAATTCCAACAAAGGAGACAACAGTCTCCCCCAGAGCTTTGAGAACAGAACATCTGTGTATCCAAGCTCTTTCCAATGGAGACCGCACCGAAGTTGTTTTGTAGCCTCGCATGATCTTGTCACACCAGGAGTTTCCTCTCCATTCACCAATGTCAACGAGGTGCGATTCTCCCTCTTCGTTGTCTCGCGTCACAGTGCAGACGCATTCTTTCTCTATAGGATCACAGGCGAAACCTGTCTTGACGTTGTGTACTCTTTCGGAACAGCTGTAACAAGGAATAGGCCTTCCCCACAAAGAGCGGCATGACTTAGGCGCTTCAAAGGAAGGTGCACATTGCGTGCCCGACGTACATCTTGTGAAGAGGCCGGTCTCGCCGTCGTCTGCACTCTGAAGTTTTCTTCTTCCGGCCACGGGGATTTTCCCCCTAACCACTTGTTCGTAAGATGCGGAAACGAAAATAGTAGAAGACTCTGAAGACTGGGAGACCGTTGGAAAGACTCTGTCCGTCCCCACCTCACATACGCATTTGGTCCTACCATCCGAGAAGGCGTATTGTACCAGGCGATTGTTCCTGTTTTCAAAAGTCGGGTCACAAAATGCGCGACACAGGGACGGTCCCTCGAGGGGATACGCGTCCCCTAGAGACTGGCGACAGAGTGTTTTGTTTTCCGCATTTGCACATTTCCAAAGCGGAGAAATATAACATAAGCGATTGTATCCATCTGAACCGTAAACAAGACCTCCGGCTGTAGAACAACTATCCATAGGAGGGGCAAAAGGTGTAACGCCCACTTCGCAAAAGCCCGATGCAAAGTTACAGTGGAATTTGTCTGCTGGTAACACTGATTCGCATGGGCACGACTTCGCCCACTTGACATCGTCATCATCAAAAGGGACAGAGCATGCGCTACTGTCAGGGGTCCAACAGCGCGAACCCGCTTTCTTACATTCTTCTTCGGAAGCACAGACTGTCGGTTCCATCGCAGGCTCATTCTCATCGTTTGTGATGTCGCATAACGCGAAACTTTCCTGCTTTTCGCCCTTTGGATGAGCCAGGCTGGGGGCTTTTCTGCACTGCATTCCTAAATCGGTATCGTTCGCATATCTCGGGCCTAGTTTTATTCCAGCCACCGAGGCTATGCTGTCGACCTGAACACTGAATTTTGTAGGGATTGCTCCCATTATTTCGTCTATAGCATCCTCAAACCAATTGACCAAACCGTTAACGCTGTTCGCAACTGCGTTCGCCTGGTCGACGGCATAATTTTTTGCACTATTCGCCAACCATTCAGCGTTCTTCGCATAATTAGTAGCGACATCAATCAAAGGCTCCACAGCCTTCAACGCAGCTTCTGCCGCGGCACGAGCCGCGGCGCTTGCTCCATCTTCAAATATGTCACCAACAGGAGAAAAAAATTCTTTTGCCGCATTGTCACCGCCGAGAATTCGTCGTCGTTTTAACCCTGATGATCCATAATTAGGGGCAGGAAACGCGATAGGACCGTCGCCAATTACGGTAAATTCTGGCAGGTCGTCGGCGAGGAGGCGACGACCTGAGATCGGTATACAATAAGCGTAATCGCCTCCTCCTGTCCATCTGCAATAAGTTCCGTGCATCGTACAAGAATCTTCAGAATACTGTTTTTCGCATCTAGCCGATGGAGGTGGCGCAGGTGATGGAGGAGGTGGCGCAGGTGATGGAGGAGGTGGCGGTGGGCTTGGAGGTGGTGGTGGGCTTGGAGGTGGTGGTGGGCTTGGAGGTGGGCTTGGAGGTGGTGGTGGTGGGCTTGGAGGTGGTGGTGGCCTTGGAGGCGCCAAAAAGCATTCCGGAAAGTATTTTTGATCCAGGCCACCAGCAGGCAACGTTTCTGCATCCCTTTGCGAAAAAATTGTAGCCCAAAAATCTTTTGAATTGCCTCCGAGATCGTACGTGAATTTTTGTGGGTTTATCGTCCCCAAAGTACTATACTTGTCTGATGAGAAACACCTACCTTCGAGCATGTGTTTAATGGAAGCTGGACGGAGCGCCCACAACAGATGGTCATCTTCTGGTGCGGTTGCGGGTAACCAAGTGTACAACATAGTGATCACACGGAAATCACCAATATTTCCCAAAAGATTGTAGGCATCGCCTATATCGTCCGGGATGTTTGCCAACTCTTCTGGAATCACAGAAATGGTCACGTCGGATATCACAGCCGGCGTATAGTCATAATATGACCTGCCCCCTACGGGATCCGGTCCCTCCGAGTCCCCCGAGCCCCCCGTGCCCAACAGATCGTCCACCGCGTCTACCAGCGAGTCAAAAACTGGGTCGGATGTCAAGTGGCGGCGGCCTTGAGCGGCGGCCTCGGCCGTGGCGGCAGTAACGGCGGCGTTGACACGCGCAGTTTCTGTCTCGTTTAAGACCTTCGGGGCGGCGGGAGTCCATACGGGGGTGCCGGTGATTTTAATAAAATCATTTCCCCCCAGTCCGCCGCCCAAGAGTCCTCCACCTCCCCCCATTGTCATCGCATTTTGGACCGTCTTTATTATCCCTTGACGTACTGTCTCCATCGCATCGATCCATTCTTCGGTGCACGTGTACGTGGTTTGCGTTGCAACATAATCACTGGGGAGGGTGGTGATTTCGCATTCCGGACAACATTTAATTCCACCTAGACCTGGGAACTTGTAGGGTGCTTCTAATAATTGAGAGAGTGCGATATTGTACCAGTCTCGAACGTTTGTACCGTCCAATCGTTGCCAGTTACATGTTTGTCTGTATGTTTCGATCATTCCTATGGGATTTTCTCGCATAGTTTGATTAGAAGCAGTATAATCAGCGTTTTTTTTTGGTGTTTCGCATCTTCTCCTTTTTTCCGCCCAATAGTTCTCAATGGAAGAAATGGAGGCACTAGCTTGGAAGTCAAGTGTAGAATCTGCGTTGACTTCTTCGCACCTGATTCCATCATCTATCACGAAATCACAATAGTCTTTGAAATCGGCGAATGATGTTCGAACAGAGTTATCCGTCGTGAGCACGGAATATGCGGCATTGAAGCGACCGCCAATGGAAGGGTCCCAATTAAACCCTAATTTTGTATATGCCTCCGCTGCACTCGTACCTATGCCATTCACACCCTCGGCATCGCCAGGTGTGAAGATGACGGCAGAAGGCCTTGCGGTTATCCTCGACATGTCGGTATCACCGTCGTACCACCCCGAGTCACCAGTGTTTTCATCTGACTTATCCACCGCACCGGTCGTAATACCGTCCACCAAAGTCGATGTTATAAAAAAAGGGATCTCGTTGTTCAATGCTGATGGAATCCAAGAGCATTTACCTGGCTTTCTATCATCAGAGGGGCCATAGTTCTTCGTACTCATGCACTCAAATTTGAAAGTTTTCGGAATGAATTTAGCCTGCAAAAATTCACAGGTCCCATCTTTGAGGGCACCCATAACATCACAAAACATGAATCTAAACGGATTTGGTATCGGGCCCTCGAAGGGTGCGATAAGCATTTTGAATATACCCTCTACCACGGAAGAGAGGACTTTTGCGAGTTCTTCGACAAGCTTCTCAAAGAACTTTACCATGTCGTCGGCTTCGAAGGTCATCAAAGCATTCATGAGCGAGAAGAGGCAATCGAAATAAGCTTCGACTCCTCGCATGAATTCTTCGCTAAGGAGATTCGCTATATCCTGAATAAGGCTCACGAGGGATGTGATAGTTCTTTGCGCTTCTACGAAACTACTGGAAGGTAACTTCGGGTCGGCGGTCGGATCTAAAGCCACCTGTTTGCGATAATTATCAACTGTATCCGCAACTCTCGCGAATTCTGTGATAGCAATGATCCCGTCCCTAAAAAACAATATTACTGATCGAATAACGTTTATAGAGACAGTGTAGCGGTATTTCCTCACAGCAAATATATCAATTGTGCCTGATCGAAATGCGTTTAACATGTCTATCAAATCTCTTCCACAATCTGCGAAGACATGTACCGGGTAGTAAAGAATTCCCGTGAAGGCAGTCAACACTGTTGTGAAAGCTGCTTCAAACGGCCGAGCTTGCACGTGATGAAGGTCGTCGACACCCTTCGCGTAGTACCCGTCGGAAGGATATCCGATGCTGTTGTACACTACGTCTAGTAGAGGAGTCCAAAACGAAGTCAACGACACGCTCGCGCGGTAGAGTATTTCAGCGATTTCGCATTCCAGAAGATCAAAGATCGTTTTAGAAGGAATCATCTCCGCGGATAACTCTGATGCGCATTGAAGCCACACGTTTTGATTACCGATGTCACTGGCGGAATTGGCAACACAGTTGAAAATAGCGATCGCCATCCCGTTCTTGTATTCTTCCCATGTTCGGATTATGATCATCGTGCTTCTCAACAACTCCGTCAGGACGTCCCCAGACGTGCACAATGGATTTGTGTTATAGTCGGCGAAGGCGATGAGATGTTTGCATAACTTCGCTTGCTCTTCACTGTCGGAATGGCGATACGAACATTTGGGCATGACGTTCGTGCCGTCATATTTCGCGGAACATGCCTTGGATGCAAAAATGTAGGCTTTCAAACTTCCACTGTACACATGATTCACGTGCGTTGAGCGAGCGCATACCAAATTCGCATACCTAGAATCGTTCGTGTCATCTAGAGCCATGAAACTCGTTAATATATTGGGCAATCCGGTTATCCAATCATCAATCTTCTCTTTTGAGGGGGCTTCGAAGTCGTGCACACATGCATGAGACACCGGCTGCATCCTTAACAGAGCGTCTGTGAAATAAGCTGTTGTCTTGAGGTAGAAGTCAATAGTGTGAATCGATGAGAGAACTCCTGCAAACAGAGACTCCCCAAGCGCCGCCGCTTCTAGCTTATCTGCGAATACAATCCGCATTTGATCCCCCCATTGAATCTGCAACGGCACGATGTGACGCGAGTACCGGTCGCTCACAAACAACAGAGAGTAGCGACCTCGGCTGACTATGTTCTCTGAAAAACGTATTTCTGTAGAACAGTCGTTCAACCCGCCAGCAAGCGTGTATCGATTAGGAGCAGCACGAGAGTCTTGATTCGACACACCGGCGGCGAAGACAATTGTGAAATTGTACAACAACTCTGTAGATTCTGTGACCAAGTGAGCGGCCGTCGTAAATAAGTTTCCATACACCACAAGTGAGGTATGGAACTTGGCCATTGTATCGACGAAAACAGCGTCAGAAAACTTGTTCGCGTGATTTTTCACTTGGTACATGGACGCGACTACGTTGACGGAATCTGCCACATCTGCAGGTCTTTTTGACACCAATGTTGGTAGAGCGGATAATGTTTTGATCACGACTCTCGTTGTTTCGGTTGGCATCGCGACTAGGCGATGTAAAATGGAAAAGATAGGAGGTGTTTCAAACCTTTCGCTCTGAACAATACCGGTCTGCACAAAGCTTAAAACCGCATCGAAATACTCGTTGGCGAGAGCTGCGGCTGACGCAAAAACACCAGTCTCCTCCCCAAGCACTATTTCAAAAAAAGGTTCAAACGACACAGTTCCGGTAGTAGTCGCGGTGTATGGAATTGCAAACGCTTGCAGCAGAGCCCGTGTGCCGTTATTCAAAAAAACGTCGGTGGTGTTGGACCAAAGTGGATATGCGATGGTCCTTACCATCACGGTATTTACCGTTTCGCAAGAGCACTCGATAACATCGGTAAAGCTGTGCAAGAAGACTCTCACACACCCTACCAACGAAGTGATATCCATTTCCAAAATATTGTCTTCTTTCCAATTCGTGAAAAACGAAAAGAGTACTTGTGAGAACTCTTTGATAACATCAGCTCCGGTTGCAGCGACCTGCTTGATAAACCCAACTCCTCCGCATTGAAACGCCGAATCAAACAACAGTCGGATCGGAAGGAGAAGTATGTCTATCAAAGCGTTCCAGCACCCGATTAAAAGAGCAAATACAACCCTACTGAAGTTCAAAACTTGTAGAGCTGTTTCGACCAGGTTGGGTCGAAATGCCTCGTAAACCGTGTCAATAAGAAAAATGATTTCTGTACTGTGTTTTAAGAAAAGTACCGACCACCCAAAACACACCCCGAACAGTATAAGCAGGTACAGGTACGACACTGCGACCCGAGCTATGTTCAAAATGGTGTCCACGAGAATTCCTGTAAAATCGAACAAAACTGACAATAGGATATCGATAACAGAGGCTGTCTCAGAAGACTCGTCTTTGTCAGAAATCGAGCTTTCTGCTTCAAGCCGATTCCAGGTTCGTTTACCGAAGCCGATAAGCGCACCGCAAAGAAGCCAAACCAGGGGTGGGACATACGCCACCGCGAGTGCGACAGACAGCTCTTGAGAATCCATCTCGCCTTTCTAGCACCGGCATTCTTTAAAAGTTCACGAGCAATTGTACTCTTAAATACGTCACATTATAATAGTTCAGTTTGCCTCTGTGTGTGAGATTTTCTTAAAAACACTTTTTGTCGATCTATAAGGGAACTTTCAGATCCTTTTTTCCAAACGGCGGAAAAAAAACAAAATCGCAAACGAGACTGTCTAGCTAGCAATCATAAAAAAGTTTTACACAGAAGAATAGTTCTGAAAGTCGCGACAGAAAATAAAAACGCTGTAAAACCGGCAAAATCTAGAATGAAAACATACTTACTATGTCATATGCTCGTACTAGCCTCGTTGCGCGCGACACTGGTCGACAGCTTCTCGGCGGCCGGAGCAGACATGATCCGACAAGAATTGGTTGACCATCAGGTCAGGGTTCAAAACGAGAGTTTTGTATGGAAGCCCTGGCTCGACCGGCACACGTGCCTTCCTGCCGTCGATGTGAAATTCTCCGACGTGACCGGGGAGACTCCGTCAGGAAGTTTCGTCACCGCACACGACTGCTCGTGGTTCAATGACCTCTCCCTTGCCGCCTTCGAGACCGCTCGGACCAGTTCCGACTGCGTTCCACAGGGTTCACTTTTCGTGACCATCACCAACGAGTACACGTGGGAACTGGTGGCGTTCAACCTACAAAACGTAAAAAATGAAACATGTTTCATGAACCGATTTTTGGTCCTGAATCTTGACGAGGAGTCTCACGCGGAGTGCGAGAGGACCGCGTACATTGAACATTGTCTGCGTTACGGTCACACTCTCCGAGCGTCCGACTTCAAGAATAGCGATTATATGGCCATAACCTGGATAAAGAGCAAGACGGCGTTGGTTCTGACCAGGGTGGGACTGACCGCGTTCATCTTCGACGCCGACGTTCTGTTCTTTCGGGTGCCTGACATCGAGGCCGTGATCGCCACGAATCCCTCGGCAAACGTTTTTCATCAGATTGAGTTGATGGACTATCCGGCTCTCTACAGGAGCATATCGTCGCTCGGTGCCGGGCGGGTAAACGAGAACGATTACGACGGCATCTCGGCGACCAAGTTAAACAGTGGTCAGATGTTGTGGTTGCCGTCGACTACCGTCTTCGAAGCCCTGCCGCTCGCGCTTCGATACGGCGTCGAAACCGACGTTCTCGACCAGGACCAGATAGAAAGAGCCGTGACCGAGGTTCGGCCCGGGGGTCTACAGCCGTTGTCATACATGTACGTTTCGCACTGCACAGGACACATGAGCGTTGCGGAGCACAGTCAAAATTGGATCACGTATCATGCCAACTGTCTGAAAGGCACGAAGAACAAGTTGACAGCGTTGCGTCACGCGCAGGCGTCATGGGAAGCGCTGAAAACGCGTCCCTCTGAGAGTGCCGTGATCGTGCACGCCGTTTTTGCGGGCGTGTTATTTGTGGGTTTCTTTTGTTTTTTTACATGGCAAAGGTTAAAACGCAAGGTTAGATTCGGTTAGCATCACAACCGTAAAATTGACCTCTCGTGGTGTCGCTACAGCGTCTCGGATCGCACGTGCCCTTGGACAAGCGCACGAGTTTCTTCGACTCTTCTTTAGAGAGAGGTTTTGTGAAGAGAAGAGCCCAAACCCTCTCGGCGAACCCCCCTTCTACGATGTTTCCACCCCTCGACAGAGATTGTAGCATCCGTCCGAACACATCCTCGGATACTCTGACCATACTTGACGAAGCCACGGCGAAATTCCCCCCGTAACACACAGGGGTGAGTACGTCATTCCTGACGTACACCCCCATGTTCGAGAGCCACGTGGGGAATGTTTTATTCGTCCAGTAAGAGATGTCGTCCGTTAGGGAGGTGTAGTTCATCTTTAAGGATTGATACTCGCGAGAAGGTTGTAACATCAGAAATTCCGTCGTGTCGTGCCATAATGAGTAGTCGTGGTCTTCGAGCCACAGCGCGCGCTTTTTCTTTTCAGGTAGCATGCCGCAAGAAAACCCCTGCGGCGACAGAACCGTGTTCATCATCATCTGGAAAGTAGATGCGACAAGGTGGGGATATTCTTTTCCCCAGGTGTCCTTCATGAAGAATGTGACGTCTTTAGGTAGTAAAGAGCTGTTTTTTCTTGTTTCCAGGACATGATGTGCCCAAGCGTAACCCTCGCGACCGAGGTTGGGAAGTCGCACGACGCGCGAACCATACGGCGCCGACTCCACGGTCGCGCCACATTTCGAATACACCACGATGTCTTTGAAGGCAAAGCCTCGCGCCCATTCCTGAATATGGCTCAAATCATGCACACAGTGCGACACGACCAAGCTGGCCTCGACGTCGGTGGTCCTCGCGAATTGTTCCGGAACGACACCTCTCCACTCGTAGTCACAAGGCGATTTTTCAATAGGGAGTTGTCTCACGGCGACGATGGCCAAAACGATCAGATGGATGGCGACGACGATTGCCTTTTTAACGACATGGAAATCAATATTATACAACGGTAGATTCTTCATCTTTTGAAACTAGTTCGTATGCAGTTTTCGTCGTTGTGACGATGCTTTTCTTTCTATCGTATGCGTTGTATAGCAGAACGCCGTCAAAGGCTATGAGGTAACCTACCAACTGCACCGACGGCGTGAACACCGCAAACCCCATCGACAAGACGACGATGATGCTCCAATCTTTGATGACGCCAGCGAGGTTTATTAGCAACGCCGAGGTGTGTTCGATCACAGCGTAACTGGCGAGGTTCAACAGGAAAACCAATATGACATTTACCAACAGAATGCCCAGCGGCAAATTCATCCCGGTATGAACCATGTCTGCCAATTCAAACGCAAGAAAAAGTGGCACTAACACGACAAAGGCGATAGGGGAGATGTGATACATCATGTCGACACTGCTCATGGGTTTCTTGCTCTCCGACTGCATGAGTTTTTGCGACAAAACCAAGCGAAGCGACTCGCTCACTATCGAACCAAGCTGCAACACAACTCCGATCAAGCTGAAATGCGTCTCCCCGTATGATGCCAGGAGTACTCCCAATGTCACGATGCTGAGCCGACCCACTGTCCCGCGTCTAAAAAGGTCTACACCCAGCGCGCAACTCGTGCAGTACACGACCAGGACCATAAGGGCTTTCATCATCTGAATGTACACTACGGAGAGGTACATATAGGCAGAATTAGATAAAAAAACACTTAATGCGAAAAAGATGGCCACCGGGGACATCTTCGTAACGTATTGACGGGTGAACTGCACCGGGTCCGGCTTGGGAAGCAGCTCTCTTTCGCATAGCAAGCGAACGCACACTGAACAGAAGAGCATATGGCACGCCGTCAAAAATATCGGATAGTGAAAATCGCACGATGTGAAGATGAATGTATTCATCAGCACGGTCGCCCCACTGATTATCATCCACGCTGGTAGGACAAAATATAACATACTGTTGAATACTAGATTATAGAAATGAGCATAGAGCTTGAAGTGAAATGAATGCAATTAGACCTGGAACAGAGGTGTTATACAACGCTAGATTCTTCATCTTTTGAAACTAGTTCGTATGCGGTTTTCGTCGTCGTGACGATGCTTTTTTTTCTATCGTATGCGTTGTATAGCAGAACGCCGTCAAAGGCTATGAGGTAACCTATCAACTGCACCGACGGCGTGAACACCGCAAACCCCATCGACAAGACGACGATGATGCTCCAATCTTTCTTTTAGTTTTTGTAGACGCGTGTTCCGTTCAACGTCATCACAAGCGACAAAGTCTCCCGATGAATTCGTACTCCAGTTAAGGTCGATTTTTCTAACCATTTGCTAATTTTATTGAACTCGTTCTCGCCGTAACCAGTAAATGAGCACAACTTTTGAAGCTCAGAGAAAACGTAACCGAATCTCTTAATGAGAACATGGCACACGATTCCAAAAGATAAGCATGATTCGTCGAATTGAAGAGACTCTGCTCGTGAAAGGGATCGATTGCATAGGAGAAACACATACTCGTTCACTTTCAATCTTTGCTCACACCGACTGCTAAGTATGAGTCCCGTATACGCCTGAGCAAAAGTGACAACTGTCGGAGGCATGCAATGATAGTCGAGCGTCCTCAGTAGAACTTCTTCGCATTTAATCAAAGATCTCCTTGTCAAGAGATCACCACCAAACCCCTCCCGGAAAGCTTCTCCAAGCTCTTCGGGGCTAAAAGTCGCAGAATCCTTGTGTTTGTGACCTGTTTCATTGACCTTTGCTGCAACAAATATAGAGGCTGCCAAAACCAGCATCAGTTTAGATTCTTTCTCTTCAGTATTGTGAAAGATGAAAATATCCAAGTATCTGACCGCCAAGTGGAAGGTGTCATCAAAGAGCGAAAAATAGGTACAGATTTTCTTTGCCCGCATGACCAGAGAACGTCTCAACAGGTACTGTTTTCCTGGCAGACGGAAGGTTCTTAGAAAGAAAGAGTTCTGCTGCTCGGCTACTCTGAGTGTCCCGCCCACTGCGTACGGAGAAAAATCTTGTTTTACATCCCGAACCAACTTATTTTGTGGCGGTACAGTATCCTCTGCGTAAAGAACTAAGGTATCGTCGCTTTTATTGGAATTCGAGCTTGTTTTTTGTTTTTTTGCGTTTTCTGCGAGAGGAGTTCCTTTTCGAGTTTTTTCCATCACGGCAGTAAAAGTGAAGTTCAATAAACACAGCGAGCTTTTTTTTGTGTGCGTTTCTTTCCAAATTTTCAGATTTAAGAGAAAAAAATGAAAAATAAAAATATTTACAAAAACCAAGCAACTCTCATTTCTATCCCTCATAATTATCGACCACGAGTCTTTTGCATCAAAAAAACGAAAAAAAAATCAGAACGAAAAATTTTCAGAAACAAAAATTTTCAGACCAAAAAAAAAAGCAAGCTGCTTTTCGGATCATTATTTCAAGCAAAAAAGAAAAAAAAAATGTCAATCCAAATCCGCCATGGTATCAATGTGACTCGTGAATTGCACCGTAAGTTCTTTGAAGACTTGAAGGAACATCATGGAATCGATATCACCAACCATCAGCACAATTACAAAGCGACTGAGACCGCGTCTCGTTGCCTCCACGCATATCTCGTTTGTGACCAACTTTCTCGCACCGAGGATCAGAATGTGCTCGGCATATCTGCGAAAGACACCCACCTTCTACAACAATACATCTTGGGTGAAAACTCTTTGTCCACTATCATTAAAGATCAAACTACCAACAAAGCTGATAGCGTAAAACAGTACTCAACTGACACAAGAGCGGCGATGGAGGAAGCAAGTTACAGTCAAGTACTCTGTATACAAACCATCGGAGGCAAGATCACGAAAACAAAGGATGTGTTCAAGGACTCGCTTCTTCCGATGCGCTGTGACTCTGGAGGTGTGAATATCTTATCGAGGTCGGTTATTACACTGGTGCATATGAAGAACATCGGTGCGACCGAAGTTGGTGACTTATGGCCGCAGCTGGCACGCATCATCACGGATCCAGATGACCCTTCCTCGAAACTTTTTTATGCCGGCCTCGAGCAACAAGTGGAGTGCTTGAAGATAACGTTTGAGCACACAGGTCCTGGCGCGCCAAAACAGCGTAAAAATACCAAATGTACAACTGTTGGTGCACTTCAGAGGAACATGCATTCGTTAAACAAAGAAGAGCAGTATGTAAAGATTGACCCTGGTTCGATCATGGTCTTCAACATCATGGCTTCGTCCGACGAAAGGGTCAAGCAAGCTGTGCAACAGCGATTCAGTCAACTTCTGCAGAGGCAAAGGAATGGTGCTGCAAAAAAAACCAAGAAAAAAATCATTTTTGAGTGCAGATGCTTTGATTCCACTTTCCCCTTTGCCATTTTTGGAGCAGGTACGGATTTGCGTATCTGCGCCTCAAGAATTCGGCCTTGGGTAGAAGCTGCTGAAAAAACTTTCGGAGTGGCTCATTACATTGTCACAGTATACGCCGATGGTAAAGTGCACCAGTTCATCGCTGTCGCCAAGACTGCAAGCGACACCTTGAACGAGGTCAGTGACAATCTTTTGGAGAAAAAAAACGATGGAGTTTACAAGTTCAAAGACAATATTCTTTTTTTCCTTATGCCACCGATGAAGAGCGAGGGAAGTAAAGATACGTCGGATAAGATGCAAATGGTCAATTGCAACCACCACAAAGACCAAAAAAGGACACTGACTCCAAAACTTTGGAAGAAGTTCCTCTCCGATTACCGCCTGGCATTCTTCATCACCGCTCGTTTCTGGGATTCCAAGGATTTTTCCAACTTGACTGCGGTGAACAACTACTACGCCTGTCATTTCATGTTAAACACTGCAGACAAGGCTATTTACAAAAAAGCGACAGATATCAGCAAGCGTTATACGGAAGCCGAGCCGCATGTGCTGAAATATTACGATCGCATGAAGATTCGGCAAGAGTCGTCAGATGCATGGAAAAAGGATAATCTCAAGAACACAATAAAAAAACCGGTGGAAGACTGGAAGAAGGAACTTATCGAAAAGGCTCGCGGACAAGGCACCGTTAAAGTTGAAACTCACGAAGACAACGTACATAAAATATTGTACCATATTGGGAGTTGGGAGGTTAAGGAGGGAAAAAAAATAAATTTCGGTACCTACACTGATGATCAGATGTACACGCATAGCGATGCCATGACTGTGCTTGAGACCAACATTCAGAACAGCGAAGAGAGCAACGACATCGTCAGACTCGAAGAAGCCAGGCGTGTTATTGCGGATGGGGTAAGGGACATTAAGCTTAAGCACGCTCTTGAGCGTGGGGACGGTCAAGCTTTACTTGGAATCGTAGCTGCGACATATGAGCGTGTTTCCGGAGAAAAGCTTTCTACGGAACAGATTTTCGCACGTCTAATGCCGGCGGACGCGAGGGGGCCCGTGCAGCAGCTCTTGCCAGCAGCAGAGGTGGAAGAAGAAGACGACGCTAGCTCAGAATCGGAAGAAGATGAAGACCGAAGCCATCGTTCATGTTTGCACTCGGACTCCGACGGCTCGGATTCTGACTCGGATTCTGGCTCGGATTCTGGCTCTCCTCCGGCGATCGGTAACTCGGACGACTCGGAGTCCTCAGACTCAGAGTCGGAGCCTGTGGGCGAGAAGGTCCATGATGCCGATGCAGATGATCAGCCTGTCACGTGGGCCGCCGAATTCGAAACCAGTGAGGATGAGGACGATTTATAGGGTAATTTAATTTTATTATTCCATTTCACAACCTATTCTGCCTGCAAAATGATCGTCAGCGTGCTGCACACAAACTGCTATCGCATCAGAGAGCGACACGCTTCTAGCGCTTCCCCACGGCCAATTCTCCACTGTTACGTATTCCATCACGACTTCAGTATGCCTCTCTCTCCGTATCTTCTTATTAGGACATTCCGCTATGTCTAGGGTCTCTGTCGTTCGCACCATCTCTGCGCTCACTGAAACGATTCGAGGCGACGACATAACAAGTCTTGTTTTTGGGAGTGCAATAATCTTCATCGTGTCAGTTTGAAAATGCACACATGGACTTGATGCAGCCATGTGACTTCGCGCCTCCGCGAGCGCACTTTGCCTTGCGTCGACGAGAGAGTTTTGGAAGAGGCACGGGAGAATGATCAATGCTGCTACCAGACAAAGTGTGAATAAGAACTTGAGCGACACTTCCTTTTGGTTGGAGCAAACCGAATACCCATCGAGTCCTATTTCACCCCTTTCTAAACAGGTGCTCAATTCCGCGGGGGAGCGGCAAGTCGGTCTCCTGTATCGCAAAAAGGACATAGAGGTTTTACTTGCGTGTGCATTTGGAAGACGCTACGCGTATTTTTAATGGTCGTTTAGACCAGATATAGATGGTCGTTACGAGACTCGTTACAATCCAGAAGGAAAAAAATACGATGGCGTTTTTATATTTTCCTGCAAAATTCTCCTGAATGTCGTATTCAACTTGCATTATTCATAACAGCACACTTTTGCTAGATGTAATATATATCCTGCCGGGAAAATATTGACATATAATGAAGAAATACACCCGCGTTGATTTCGGTAGCCCAAAAAGTGGTAAAAGTGCCACCTCTTCCCAAGATGATTTTCAACCCCACCGTTTTCTATTAGTCCTAGGCACTTTGATTTTTTCTTTCGTCGTTTATTTTGAGGGATCCCCTAAGAATACCCTTTTCCGACTCAGTTCGAACATTTTCGTTGGCACGATTCATTTGGTCTTTCTCATTAGAGCAATTTTAGCAAAAGGGAGTGATAAGGCGGATATTATCGCATCAGTCGTCATATTCGTCTGCGCTTTGATTTTGAAACTATGATCCGCGATTTAGAGCTCGGAAGCAAAATTCTCACCGCAGTAAGAGAAAACGAAAAGTTCGCTTTAGCAGCCGTGAGATGGTTGATGACAAGACAAGATGCAGACGAGTTAGCATCGGGTACGTCGATGCACAAAAACCAGAGAGGCCTTAATAAGTCACACGCAGAGCTGTTGAACAACCAACAGCTAGAGAAGATGCCGCACCAGAGTGTAGCCAATGTCGCGTGTTTTTACACTCACACGCAGTTATTAGAGGCGGTTGAGCGTGGAGAACTTGTCCTGCCACCTGAGCAGAATGCTTCAACTCTCCTCACACAAAGAGCGAGAAAGAGAAAAGTACTTCATTCCGAAGACGATGAAGAAGAGGAGAGTGAGGAAGAGCAGGACGAGCCCTCCGACGAGCCCTCCGACGAGCCCTCCGAAGACCATGGGATTTTAGTCGACGAGTATGGGGTGCACAATGCCCAAATGATACTCCCGAGTCGTCGGTTTTGTGCTCGTGTCGCGAGAATCGTAGAGGGACTTTGCGCCAGTACACTCAGAACACAGAGCGTGCATGTTAAGGTTTTGAGCATTATAAACGCTGATGATGGTTGGATGGGTGTCGATATCAGTGCAAGTGTGGTAGACGCGGCGCTCTATTACGTTCTCCCCGTCGTTGACTTCGTGCACGGGCCACCAAAGTGGATCCGCATATTCTGGGCATCTGAGGAAAGGTGGGTGACTGCTCGCGTTGATCGCGTGATTCGTGCGCACGGCACAAGTCTCTGCGTTTACCTCTATTTTCCCGAAGAGGAAAGAGAGGGGTCTGTCACAGGCGCGGACGCGTTTTTTTCCTATGAAATATAATGAAAATCTTGCTTTGCTACTCATGAATCGAAGGTCTTAATCGCCGTTTGATTTCGTCACGAGTCTTCTTGAGACGGGCATTTTCTTCCTCGGCTGCATCAAGATCTGTCTGCAAAGCAAACTGTATGATATGGGCATCATCTTCGCCGTCATTACAAGCACGTATCAATCGAATCAGTGTATTTGCACGCGCATCGTCGTCATTGTTCAACGTGCGAGGTTCTATACCAACACATGTGGCAAGTAAAGTAAGCAAACCCTCCTCGTCCATCGTCATTTGTTTGACTCGCGCCAAAATCAAACTCGCAATTCGCTCTGATTCCAGTGTGCTCTCTCTGCCCTTGGCGAGGGGCTTCCGCTTGGCTAAAATCCCCCTCCCGTTCATTTTAAACCAAGCTAAGTACTCATCAGCACTAGGCCAATTCTTGCGTTCTCGTGATCTTAAGATGTCGGCCATGTTAGCGATGATGACATTGTCTCTTTTATGGCGTACGAGAGAGTCAAAAACTGCTAGAACTTGCTGCTCTTTTGCACTAACCATTTCGCGAAACTTGTTCGATTGTTCAACTTGTTTATATATATAACATATTTTCGACATTCCTTCTATAAATGTCGGCAGAGCGGAATTCTCGCGCTGGCTTTTTAGCGGCGAAATCGCGCGCGCGCCGCGTAGAGATTAAAGGCCCGCCAGAACGTCGTAGCGCTCGTACCACAGAAGAAGAGAGGATCGAAAGGGGACGTCGAACTCTCTCCTCTGCTTATGGGGGAGTGCCGAACAGGGCCGATTTCATTAGGGAAGCCGACCTCTTCGAAACCAGTGAGGGTTCAAAACGAATCGATCGTGCCTTCATAATCTCTGACAAAGCGAATCGCCTTCAAGGAAGAGTTGTTTTATTCTGGTACCGGCGAGACACAAAGGTCGAGGTGCCGTGCATGTTTCGTAAAATCATGGCTCGGGATAAAGACGGAGTTCGATATGAGCTCGAACCTCTAGAGGACGCGGCACAGGAGTGGAAGGTGAGACTGAAGAGTGTCTCTTATGCGAGAAAGTGCACAGGAATTGCAACCTTCTTTGTTCGCGTGCTGTAATTCTCAAGCTCTAGCTTTACATCCAACCATCGAAAATCATCGCAAAACACAATCAACTGTTTGATTTTATAATCGTAATCTTCTGACGGGGACCGTCTGATATGCGAGATAAAACGCATCAGCTTCGAACGAACATACGACGACCACGCGTCGTGTTTTGTCTGCAGTATCTTCGCAGAGAACGTGATTGGTGTTTTATCAGGAGCCTGTAGAAGAAAACGGATTCAAAGAATTTTCAAGTTTCATAATCAGCTGAGACGCACCCAAGAGACCATTAATTGCTCGGTGAGCGTGAGATGTTTTGGACCAGGCGCCTCGCAGACAAATGGATTGCGGTACTCAACTCTTTGCATTGGATCCATCTTCACAGCTACCTCGCCGAAATACGAGCGCAGCGAATCCGCGGAGTAGTGCGAACCGAACTTGTTTCGAAAAACAAAATCATTCTCACGAAACTCGTCCAGCGTCAGACAATCTACAACCTCGTCCTCTCCCCCTAACGCGCGATTCTGATGAGAAGCGATTTCGTACTCCAACGGCATCGCACACTTTTTTTTCCGCGATGGACAACATGGGCATTTTATTGCCGATCTATATAGTAGATTTTTTCAAAAATAGTTCAATGCATTTTTTTTTCTTCTTTTTCTTTTTTGATTTTTTTTTTTCTTAGTTTTGTTTTTTTGAAGTTTATAGTTCGCGCGAGTGATATTCGCGGTATAGAGCTGAACTTCTTGCCGATCTATAGAGCGTATATTTTCGGGAAATTTTCACTTCTGTTTT
>Ga0209711_10001422_pt1 | contig 23248 bp, 21 predicted proteins | sample ArcticOcean_MG_C_7_FD_187441 | JGI IMG/M metagenome (GOLD analysis project Ga0209711, IMG submission 187441) | Marine microbial communities from western Arctic Ocean - ArcticOcean_MG_CB11_88 (SPAdes) (version 2) | ecosystem: Environmental > Aquatic > Marine > Oceanic | place: Arctic Ocean...
CCGACAATACAGACCTCCACTGAAACCGCTGTCGATCAAGCACCGCATTGCTCGCCATTGAGTTGGGCAGAGCGGCTCAAGCGTGTATTTGATATCGATATTTCTGTCTGCCCGCTGTGCGGCGGCAGGCTGCGGGTGATCGCAGATGTCACCGACCCGGACGCGATCCAAACCATTCTGGCGCATCTGAGGCAACGCGCGCCCCCTGATGCTGCACACCGGCAAAGGCCGGGGCAAGGGCCGCAAAACGATCTCTTTGCCGCTAGCTGATGGTTGAAACCACGGCAGCGCATTTCTCCCTACGCCAACAGAAAAGCACATTGGCTAATCGCTCATCACCAGGTCAGCCAATCACCACAAGCAACAAAAAACTTGGTAGCGTTTAACCACTACTCGTCATACCGCTACACGCTTTCATCAAACAAGCAGGCAACCAATCTAATTCGATACTTAGACTTTCGATCAAAAAGCCCTGTTATAATTCCTATCCTCTGGCCCGGTCAACCAATGGGGAACGTCTGACGAGCAAGATCGAGACCTTATCGTTCCGCAATCGAGTTGTTGTTTCGTTATTTTGCCACAGTTTGTTCTAACTGTATCTTTTGCGAGAGTTGATCTAGGGATTGAAGCTCTGTGTACTTCTCTAATCTTGTTGACTGAAGTGGGGGGTGTTCTGTGAAAACACACTCAGCCGGTCTCTGCACAGCGTTAGCATTTGATCTGCTTGTGTCATGATATCATCGCCGAATTTGAGCTTGCTTGGCAACGAAACTGCATTCAATCCGTCTTCGAAACCTGTCAGCAGCGCGTCCATGGCTTCACCTGCAGCCGAGGCATTGATGCCACCAGTGGCGGCGAGCTTTAGAAAATCGGCGCGTTTTAGTCGATCATCTTTCCCACCCAGCTTTAGGGCCATGTGATCATTTTCGAGTTGTGGAAAGACCCTTGTCGTCACAGCGTCATAGAGAGGGGCAATTCTGACGCTATCAAACCTCGCAGCATCAGGCTCAGCAATTTTTAGGAGCGCCATGTTTTTCAAATGCATATCTCCGTCAGCTATCAGCCATGCAAAGAGCGCGCGTTGCAGTATCGTCTTGAGGTCTTCTTCGGGTGCCGTAGATAGGGGTCTCAAGGCTCGCATGATGCGCTCAATTGTTCCGTCATATTTGGCGTCTGGTGGAAGGTCGAGAAGGGAACAAAAGTCTTCGAGCGCTAACTGGCGCGTATCGCCAGGAGATGTTCGAATATCAAAGCGTTCGACGATCAGTGCCGGTGGCATGCCATCTGGCATCGAAACAAGCGCTATTTCAGGAACTGTAAAACCGGCATGGCGACCAAGTGATAGTGCTAGGAACTCGATGGGTGGCAGAGCTTGAAATCCACCAGTCCCGGCGGGCTTCAAAATATGGGTAAAGGGTTTGCCGGTGGCGGGTTGCAGTTTGCCTTTGTCGTCCAGGAACATGGGGGCTTTGATCTGAACACCAGATAGACGGGGTGTGTCCGCTTCTGCGTAGAGGCGCGCCAGTCTTTGTTCGAAATCTTGCTCAATGTTATCTCGTCCCGGGCCCTCATAAGTCCCAGAGAAGACACCATCTACGGTGTGGGCAGATAACTCGCTTATCAGAACATCAGAGGGTAATGACGCTATGTCTTTAGGACTTTGAGCAATTGCAATGTTCGACATGTAGCGCTTACCCGAGCATAGCGTTGACCGTTCGTCCGGGTTTTTCAGAACTTTTCCCAGCCACCCTTCCGGTAGCAACGAGAGGATGAAGGGGGGAAGGCTGCCGGGCACTGTTTGGCGTACGAGAGGAAGGTCAAATCCTTCCTTGGGCCGCCAGCGCCATTCAAACCCGTCATGGTCAAGTTCTCCGATGGGCTGACCATGCCATGCTACGGTGAAGTTGAGGGCTGCCTCATTGGTTACAGTCGTGGCGGGCTGCTTTAGCAAATACCGCTCGGCTTTTTCTCCTTCGCGATACCATTCATTTTCTCGCGCGAGCGCCCAAATCGCGTCAGCAGCGGCTTTTGGATCACCATATTCATCGATAAGTCGGACGGCAATTTCGGCGCGCATGGAATCATTGAGCGATGAGGCATGCTCACTGCGAATACGGAAAGCTTCGAGAAAGCGCTGGCGAACCGACGAGACATTAGTTCGGAATTCACCAAGACTGTCTTTGATGACGGCAGTAGCGGTTGAAGGGTGTTCCGGCGCTGCGTTCTGGATGATTTCCAGCGACCTGATCCGGGTCCGTTGACTGCGGGGGCCGCTTATAAACAGGCGGCCATCAGGTGTTGGCGCGAGCAATATAGCACTGGCTGAGGACAGATAGGCTCGCTTGTAGAGGTACCGAGCGATGCGGACCGCGTGACGCAGCACAACGGCGTCAATATCATCGGAAGAATCGACATAAATTCCGCGCATGAGCTGCACAATCTTGCCGGTTTCGGCCAGGTAGTGTGCGCGAGCCTTGTCAATGTTTTCGCCAACGAGATAGAGCATAATTCCAACTATTACGTATTTAACCTACGAGAAAGTTGCAATATTCAGAAGTGTTTGTCAACGTTCATTCTAACTATCGCGTATTTCACATACGTAATAGTTAGAAATTGAAGCCTGTGAATACTTGACCCGCCTAAAAGCCAGGTGTTGGAGGATTGGCTGATATCTGGTCCGGCGACCAGAAGCTTTTCAACTTTTCAATGACAAAAGCCTTGAGCTTCGTATGTCGGGCCAGCTTGCGCAGCCGCGATCTACGACCGCCAGCCAGATCATTGGCAACAACGTGAAAGTACCCCCGAGCGTAAGGATCTTCATGGTGAAAGGTGTTGCGCTACAGTTCTCGATAGATGGTCGAGCGATGCCGACCAAGGTGAGACGCAATCTCAACTTTGTTCTGTCCGGTCTCCAGCAGCTTGTAGATCGTACGGCGTTCGTCCAGAGTCAACTGATTGTAGGTTCTCTTCATAACGACCTCCTTCCTGAGCCCCAAAAGGGCACAATTCAATCAAAATCGCACTTAGTTATAGACACCACACGCTTACATCCAAAAGGCGCACAAGTGGGGGTTACGGGAAGGGGCGGTATGGGAATGGGCAGAAGGCAGGGCCGGAGTTCAGTCCTGAAAGTGTTTGAAGACGTAGAGTTTCTTCTTATATAGCCAGGCAAAGAGAGAATTGAAGAAGTTGGGGGCAAGGCGTTTGGTGTACCAGTTTAGTTTTCCATCCCCTTGCGGAATAACGTAAAGACGATTTGCCTTGATGGCGCGCATTGTGTGCTTGACGATCATTTCGGAGGTGAATTTTGAATCGCTCATTGACGCATTAAAGAAGTCAAAGGCCTTCTTGCTCGATGCGTCCCTGGCTGAATTGTCAATCAGGTTTGTCTTGAAGAAAGTCGTGAAGAGGTCAAAGCCGTAGTTCAGCTCATTGAGGGTGTCGCGCCCGGTGATGAGCTAGCCGAGGAATTGATGGCTTATGCCCGCGAACACATCGCCCACTACATCGGTGGGGGTGTTTGCACGAACCAGGAGAACAACGGTGGGTGGAGCGATACGACCTATCCTGTGGACTCAAGAATAAACTCCGTGATAATCACGCCAATAATCCCAGGTATGGTACCGGCTGTATTGGTGATACCCATCAAAGTGCCGGCGTATCGCGGCGCAATCTTCAAAATGCACAACGCCCCTACGCATACTTGGGCATCAGTTTCGTACTACTGGATATGCACCAGCCAGGGGTCACTGTAAAACCCATTCGAATGATTTCTGGTGCTTCGCCATTCTGCGAAACTTTTTTTACCGATGCCGTCGCAACGCGAGATGACCTCATTGGTGAATTGAACAGGGGCTGGACTGTAGGTAAACGGCTCCTGCAGTTTGAACGTATCGCATCGTCGACCCTGCAGCTAAAGACCTCGGAAAATCCTTATGCGCAGATCGCGAGACAGTACTTTGGTGAGGCTGACGGTCGAATTCTAGATAACAATGTCCGAGAGCGGATTGCCCGGCAAACAATGCTTGAGCGGACGCTTGCACTCACTGTCCAGCGCGTGACGCAGGAGAGTAGATCCGGTAGTCCGCCCGGACCAGCAACGTCAATTTTCAAACTGGTCGGCTCTACCGCTAGCAGGCAGGGGGCATCGTTGAACGATGAACTACGTGGCACTGCCGGTATCGGATGGGGAGGTGATGGTTTTACTAACGAGGAGATTGAGTCGAGGCGGGCTTGGCTTGACGAACGCGCAGCGACCATCTATGGCGGAACCAATGAAATTCAATTAAATATTATTGCAAAGCGAGTACTCGGATTACCGGATTAGCTGGAAAGATTCATCAAGTTCGCACACTAAACCGCCGGTTTGGTACTCGGACAGTTAATGGACATTTAAGAAAAAATTAAGGAGACACCAATGGGTAAATTAGATGGGAAAGTTGCGCTGGTCACCGGCGCGGGTGGCGGCCTGGGCCGTAGTCACGCAATGTTACTGGCGGCGCACGGTGCAAGTGTCGTCGTAAACGATCTGGGCGGCGCCCGTGATGGTACCGGTACGGGTACGAACATGGCCGATCAGGTGGTTGCAGAGATTAAGGCCGCGGGCGGTTCGGCAGTCGCGGACTACGGCAGTGTTTCTAACCCCGATGATGCTCAGCAGATGACCCAAACGGCAGTGGATAATTTTGGGCGACTCGACATTCTCATCAACAACGCTGGTATCTTGCGCGACAAATCATTCAAACACATGACCAACGAAATGTGGGATGCGGTTATTGATGTCCACCTTAACGGAACCTACCGGGTCACTCGCGCAGCGTGGGACCAAATGATCATACAGGGAGATGGCGGACGCGTGATTAACACTAGCTCGAGCAGCGGACTGATCGGTAACTTTGGTCAGGCAAACTATGCAGCTGCGAAAGCGGGTATTGCAGGGCTCACCCGGGTGTTGGCCATTGAAGGCAGGAAAGACCGTATCACCGTGAATACCCTTGCACCCGGCGCTTTCTCGCGGATGACGGAAGACCTGATGGAGCTGATGCCCGACTCTGCTGAAGACACAATGGCACCGCATAAAGTTTCACCCGCTGTTGTATTTTTATGCACAGATGACGCCAAGGATATTACCGGGCGTCAATTTGGCATTCGAGGAAATCGGGTCAGCTTGCTCTCCTGGCAAGTGACGGTGGTCGCAGAACGAGACGCAGCAGAGGATGCCTGGACCGTTGAGGATATCGGCGAACAGATCATGGATAGTTTGGAGAGTTGGCCCAAGCCTCTAAACCCAATGGAATTCTAAAGTTTACCCACGGGGTCAAGCCCCCCTCTACCCCGTACCCCTACCCTCCTCGCCGTAAGGCAGGAGGGTTTTTTTTCCTGCAAGCACACCGAAAACCGCGCCCATGACGCACAACATAACGAGGCAATCACGCATTGACCCAACTAGATGGGTCATTACACTATACCACCTAGTGTAATAATCAATTTGTCATGATTACCAACTTCAACGGGAAAGTAGCTAAAGACGTCTGGGAACAAAATCAGTCGAAGTCACTCCCGGCAGATATGTGGGTAAGAGCAAAAGCATTACTAACAATTATGCATTCAACAAGCTCAATTGAAGACCCGCGAATAAAGGGTCAACCGCCTGCTATACGACTACACAAGCTTGGCGGCGATCGGAAAGGATTTTGGAGTGTCACGATTAAATTACTCTGGTGTATTACCTTTAAGATTAAAGATGGCGAATTTTCAGAAGTTAAAATCGAAAACTATCACTGAGGCAGAGTCATGATCAACAATCCTCTACCAATGCACCCCGGGCAGGTGCTCGCCCAAGTCTACATGTCACAGCTCAACTTGAATCAAACAGCACTGGCAAACCTGTGCGGCTGCTCGCCAAGAAAGGTCAATGAAATCGTCAATGGTAAGCGCAGTATTTCACCAGCGTTTGCCATTACCCTAGAGACGGTTTTGGGAACTTCCGCTGAAATGTGGGTGCGAATGCAGGCAGAGCACGACCTTGGGAAAGCCAGGCAGAAAGCAGCGTAACCAAGCGAATCGGGATGCAGCGAGCGGACCGCGCTGTTCGAAGCATCGGATATAGTGTTATCTATGTAACCGACCAGATTAAATTGGCGGTTGTGGGAGTCTGCTGCTACTGCTGCCATCCGTAAAGCTTGTGAACATGACATTATGGCAAAGATTGACATATGGCAATCTTTGCCATAATGTGCGAACACCTTCCACCATTGAAGAAACCACTATGGCGACAATGAATATATCTTTGCCCGATCAAATGAAAAACTGGGTCGAAGAATGCGTTCAATCTGGACGGTATTCTAACACCTCAGACTATGTCCGAGATCTAATCAGGCAGGATCATATCAAGCTGGGGTTATTGCGCCAGGCGTTGATTGAGGGTGAAAATTCAGGGCCTTCTGCAGCGCTTGATATAGAGGCATTCATTACAGATAAAAAACAGTCGCTCTCTCTTTGAGCGCTGTTATTTTATCGCCCGGTGCCAAATTGGATTTGGGCGCAATTTGGGATTACACGCTTTCGCAATGGGGCGTCGACCAAGCTGAAAAATATGTTCGGGATCTATGGTCGGCTATGGAACAGGCAGCCGCTGACCCTGCAAAGTCGGTAGACATTGGGGATGTAAGAAAGGGATACCGAAAAATCAGGTCCGGCTCTCATGTCATCTTCTTCAAGATAAGAGGTGCGGGGATTGATGTTGTGCGCATATTGCACAAGAGAATGGATTTTGACCGACAACTTTAGCTGCTTTATCTGCAGAAAATAGACCCATAGCTGAATCAACGGATGTACCTACAGCCTTCAAAGATCCCTCAGCTGCAGGTGAGTTTGTTGCACTGCACTTTTATTACAGAAAAGCCGTAAACCTCGCGTTAGTAGTCGTGTCATCCAAGTCCAAAAAAAACCTTGTTTGACCTGAATGAAGCCGGTCGATGACTAAAGGACCTATTGGTAACCTAGAGTAAACATCTAATCGATTTCAGCGGCAAGCCGATGCTCGGCGTCCAAAAGAGTAATGACTCCCCAACGAAAGATTTAGTCGCTGCCCACCCGCGAGGTCAGGGTTAATTGTTTGCACGAGCCCAATCGCTTGAGCATTGACATATCTCAAGTCATTTCCGTGGATACTATCGTCGTATTGATACCTGACTCTTCCTGATATGGGAATAGAATGTGATTCTCACTTCGCGTTCCAGGCGGTTAACTTCACGCGATGGTCCAAACGATAATCGTTTGTATCCGAAGGAGGCCAGTGCAACTGGTGAGACGCAACACAAACAGTAATGATTGATAAAACTCGCCTGCCTACACTTTTGTTAGCACATGGTAGATAATGCTACCATCCTTCTATATATCGGTATTTGTCATGCCCCAAAAACAACTAGCAACCCGTATTGATGCTGATGTCAAAAAGGCGGTTGAAGAAATTTGTGAGATTCGTGGGTTAAAAATGAACCGGTTCATCGAAGATGCGCTAATAGATAAGCTCGAAGAGTTGGAAGACCTTGAGGATCTCACTCGAATACGGTTTGAGCCGACCCGACCATTGGAAGATGTCATTAAAGACTTAAAGCTCAATGGCAAGTTATAAAATTGAAATCTCATTAACTGCAGAAAAACAACTGCGAAAACTTTCACAGAAAGACCAAGTTAGTGTTCTTAAACGTAATCAAGAACTGAGCGGTGAGCCAAGGCCAAATCATTCGCGGAAACTTCGGGGACAGAGCAATGTCTATCGAGTACGTGTTGGATACTATCGAATCCTATACAGTATTGAAGATAAACATCTCACTATCATCATCTTGAAGAAGGGACACCGACGAGATGTGTATCGATAGTAAGAAGTTGCGCTGCTTCCTAGAATCGGGCGCCGACTTTGGTGCTTCCTTTAAAAGTTAAAATCGAAAACTATCACTGCGGCAGAAACATGATCAGCGATCCTCTACCAATGCACCCCGGGAAGGTGCTTGTCGAAGTCTACATGTCGCAGCTCAACTTAAATCAAACAGCGCTGGCAAATCTGTGCGGCTGCTCGCCAAGGAAGGTTAATGAAATCGTCAATGGCAAGCGCAGTGTTTCACCAGCGTTTGCGATCATCCTAGAGACGGTTTTAGGAACTTCCGCTGAAATGTGGGTGAGAATGCAGGCAGAGCACGACCTTTGGGAAGCCAGGCAAAAGACAGCGTAACCAACCGCGTCGACATCTTCACTAGCAGGCGAGATTGGAAGACCCTGGGCCATCAAGGAACCCACAGCCCGGCAGCCTATATTTCCCAGTTTAGGTTGTTGGGTCGAATCCCTCCCTCAAGACGCTGGTCTCGTTCGCGCGGCAAAACCAGGTGATCGCGGTCCTGAACATTCGGCAATGACGGCAAGCTAGCTGCAAAAATTGTAGATGCGCTCCGGCGCACAGGATTTTACATCTTCGAAGGTCTTATCGACAAAAATGAAATCGCACTACTCCGAGCTGACATGCAGTCAATTTGAAGATTCAACCAGCCTATTTGCTAATCGCAGCTGCTTTCTTTCCACCAGTCGTTGTAGCCGCTCGTGCACGGGAGCGGTCAAAGGCCAGGTGATACAGAGATAGAAGGCAATGATAAAGACCACCGTAGGAACGACGGCATAAAGAATGCCTAGCCACATCAGCTCATCGGGACCATTAATTGCTCCTGCAGCAGCGGAGTAACCCACGGCGCCAAGAATCGGTAGCGACAATCCGCCGAAAGACGCAGCGCATTTTGTCATAAACCCGAGTATGGCCATGTAACTTGCCGGCCTGGGACTGCCGGACTTCACTGTGTCCAGATCAACGACATCAGCGAGCATCGCGCGAGGCAAGTAGGCAAAGGCACCAAAGCAAAAGCCTTTTGCTGCAAACAGGAAGTAGAATTCGGTGACCTGCCCGTAGTCCAGTGCGAAACAACTCATCGCAATAATGCCCACGAGCACCATCGCTGTGGCCAATGACTGATGTTTCCCATAACGTTTGGCGACCCAGTCCCAGAACGGAATGGCAGCCAGTCCAACGCCAAAATAGATGACATAGAGTCTGCCCACCCTGTCTGCGCCGATATAGTCCTGCACGAAAAAGAGCGACAGTGTATTACGGAAATTCTCACCACCGGCGATGAGTAGTTCAATCACCAATAAGCGGAAGAACAGTTTGTTTTTGTACATGTTTCCAAGTGAACGAAAGACAGAAACCTTTGGTGCGGAGGGTGAAACGGGTACTTCAGGGACCTGCCAGATAACCAACATGGCACAAACGGGCAACACAGAAACGATCACCCAGGAGAAATTGCTGAGTACAAAACTGGCATTGGTATTGTTAAAAACTTCTTCGGAAACAAGCACTATGGCAGAGGCGACGATCAGCCCGCTAAGCACATATTTTTCACGCGCCGACTGAATCATGGTGCGGGTGTGGTATTCACTCGAGAGTTCCATCCCCCACGCGGCGTAAGGCAGACCAAGTACCGTGGTTGATGCCCGCAACAGGACAAAGAAGAAAGCGAGATAATAAATTGTTGCGCCGGATTCCGGGTTCAATAGCATCCAGACCGAGAAGGCATAAAGTGGGACACCTATCGCCATCCAGGGTTTACGGCGTCCCCAGCGGGTCTCAAGTTTGTCGCTGAAGAAGCCCATGGCCGGGTCGGATATCGCGTCAAATATGGCGGCTGAAAAAATAACCAGCCCGATAAGGCCAAGATCAATGCCAATTTCGGTGGAGTACAAGCGTGGAATCCAGACGCCCAGCGGGTAGGAGATAATTGCCAGGGGCAGACTGACAGAACCATAAATCCATGCCGTGCGGCGTGTCACGATCGGCAAAACAGGTTGTGTATCAGGTTGCGTTTGCGTGTCGCTCATACAGATATCCCCTCAGCAGTCCGAAATCAGGCAACACGCCGCTATCAGGCTGCCTACAGTTCTCATCTGAATTCCCGCCTATTTTTTTGAATGGTTCGACTAATGGCGCAGCACCTGGCCGGATCGCGTTCCCGTTAGTTCGTCATCGCTCAAGATCATCTGGCCATTGCGTACGGTCGCCTAGTAGCCAATGGCACGCTGGATAAATCGGCTGGCGCCGCCGGGAAAGTCGAGCCCGAACTCCGGCATGCACTCGTGCACAATGTCGGTATCGATCACGTTGATGTCGGCGCACATGCCAGGGGCAAGCGTACCACGGTCCTTGAGTCCCAGAAACCAGCGGGTCAGGAACAAGTGCCGAGAAACCAGGGGGTCAGGAACAAGTGCCGGGTTCAAGCGAATACCATGCGACCATGAACGCAGCACTCAAAACTACTGACCCCAAAACTACCAACGTCAGGATCGCTCAGGTCGCCGGGTCAAGGCACCATTTCAATCGATTGATGAACAGGTACAGACACAACACCGCGAAAGTGCCATGCAGGATAACATCGGCGAAAAGTTCATCCGCAATCGCTAGCGCAACAGCAATGGCCAGGTGAAAGCTGAAGAGGATACCCAGTACCGCACCAGCCGCCGCAAAACTATCCCTATGGGGCCAGGTCCAGAAAACGGCACTACCAACCGCAAGCGCTACAAACCCATAATTCCAGGACCACAATACCGCGCTCGCATTTCCCGTGTCGACGAGGAATTCTGGCGCGGCAAACAAGGCAAGTGCACCGGCGCTTTCGATCAATAAATTCGCAATAAGAACAGCGGAATAGACTTTCTTCATGTTGTGAGGCCGTCAATTTATCGAGACCCTTTTTTAGCAGGAACGGCGGGATATGAACACGCGAGAATCTAAGCGGCTGCTACCGATCGAAACAAGAGGTCAGGACCAAGTACCAAGCCCAGGTCCAAGTGATAACCCTGCAAACGTAATCGCAGCACGCTGGCTACCTGAGCGCGAAAAGCTTCGGCAACAGGAACCAGCTCCTAGTTTGGCAGAGTACCAGACGGGGATTGGTCGAAATGACATTTGGACATTCGTCCGTCAATGAAGGCCCTTGGTTCTGACCACTAGATGATCTCAGTTGGGCCTGGCACTTGGTCCTGTCCCATAAACTAGGAGCCATCGTTGCAGGTAAGCGATCCATCACTGCTGATACAGACCTTCGGCTCTGCCGATTTTTTGGGTTATCGAATGGATACTGGCTGCGTGCCCAGGTTGCATACGATGCCGAGATTGCAGAGGAAGAACTTGCAGACGAACTACAGAATATAAAGCCATGGAAACAAGTCGCCAGATAACATCACAACTTTCACAATTGCCGCTGTCTCTCAGTATCTCGGGGATATATATAACGAATGTTGGCTTTCTTCTAGAACAGGGAGCCTAGCGGCATCTTGATGGGATTTTAGGAAGATACGAAATTCTATCAAACCGATCTAACGTTTATATTGAGGGTTGGTGTCTGGCCAAACTACCCAGGCACCGGAACCTGCCTCTAACCGTGCAACGCTCGAAGCGCAAAATCAGGATCTGAATCGACTATTCTCAATAAAGCTTTAGCGGGCCCCGTGGGTTGGCGCCGACCTTGTTCCCAGTTCTCCAGAGTTCGTTTGCTCACACCAATCAGGGCTGCAAACCGAATTTGTGACAACCCTGTATTCTCGCGAATTTCTCTCACTTCGGGATCGGTAAAGCGAGTTGTGCGACCCGGGGTCTTGTGACCACGAGCAATCGAGTCCATTTCCTTGACGCTATTCATTAATTCGTCGAACGATGTCTTATTCATCGGACCAGTTCTCCACTATTTGTCTGAGCTGTCGTTTTTGAGATTGAGTAAGATCTTCCCGTTCGTTCTTCGCATACGCATATAGCCTATAAATCTGCTCTTCGGCTGTCAGCCAATAGTAGATGATCCTAACGCCGCCACTTTTGCCGTGACCATCCATGCGCCAACGCACTTTTCGAAGGCCACCGGTACCCTGAATAATTGGTCCCGTATCCGGTCGAATGATGAGTGCTTGTTGCAGTGCCCGGTATTCATCATCACTCATCAAATCGATGATGCGCCAGGTAAAGAAGCTAGTTTCAATGATAACCATAAACACGAAAAGTACGCCAATGGCGTATGGCCTTGGATTGTCGGCACAGCATGAAGTAAGAAGGTTAAAGGTCCCAGCGTACTTGAACTATGGATACTGTAAGATAGTGGCCCGCAGGTGATAGTTACAGTCTGCTGTTAACCTCTCTGGCGAACCTGTTTTTCAGAAAAAATACAGAGAAATCTTCACTCCCAGCAGGGCTGTCTCGATACACCCCTAACCTTTCGAAGCACCCCCGATAGTTCAATAAATGAGATACAGGTAGAGTGCACCGAGCAGAAGTACCGTTTCGAATCCAAGTGCCATTCCCGTGTACCCTGTATATCCACCATCCATGATCAGCCCGGCAATTCTGCCAAGCAGCAGCCCCGCGGCAATGGTGATAAGAGCCACGAGAAAAGGGTTAACCAGAGATGGGTTGAAGAAGGCCACAATCGCGAGTACACCGATAGCGCCTTGCAACCCGCCGTACATGGCACGTAACTCAGTGGTCCCCGTCGTTGATACAGCGCTAACACCTGCAGCATCAGACAACATGCCCGGCTTTAGGAAACACATGACGCCGTAGGGAAGGAAGATGATGGCGGTGGCAATCAGGAAAATATTTTCCAGCATTTGTTGCATCCTTTTCGTGTTTAGTCGGTATTGTAACGCCGCCGAAGACAGATTGAAAAACGCACAAACTCTTTGGCGGTGGTGGCAATCTGCGGCTAATCAGTCTCTCTGGTTTCCCTGTTTTTCAGGAAAAATACAGGGAAACCTTCACTCCCAGCAGCGCTTGTTTCGCTACAACACTAACCATTCGCAGCCTTTGGACTTTGATGCTGGGCGCCGGCAAAGGCCGGGGCAAGGGCCGCAAAACGATCTCTTTGCCGCTAGCTGATGGTTGAAACCACGGCAGCGCATTTCTCCCTACGCCAACAGAAAAGCACATTGGCTAATCGCTCATCACCAGGTCAGCCAATCACCACAAGCAACAAAAAACTTGGTAGCGTTTAACCACTACTCGTCATACCGCTACACGCTTTCATCAAACAAGCAGGCAACCGATCTAATTCGATACTCAAACTTTCGATCAAAAAGCCCTGTTATAATTCCTATCCTCGTATTAATTCCCATGGCCGTTGACACATAAGCCACTCACAATTTCTTATATGCAAAATGCGACTCAGCGTGTCAAGCTGCTGCCATGAGAGACCCCGTTATCATCACCGAAGACCTCGGCAGAGTTCGAGTAATAACCATCAATCGGCCACAGGCCTTGAACTCGATGAACAACGCCGTATTCGGGGGAATTCGAGATGCGCTTGCGGCAGCCGAGACTGACAATGAGGTTGCTGTTGCTGTTATAACAGGAGAAGGGCGAGCCTTTTCAGCCGGTCAAGATCTTCAGGAAATGCAAGATGGGTTATCTGGAGAAGGAGGCGATCATCAGTTTCCAACCATGTTGAAGCAGCTAACTGAATTTAAGAAGCCGTTGATAGCAGCTGTGAATGGTCTCGGAGTTGGGATTGGAATGACCTTTCTGGCCCATTGTGATCTGGTTCTAATGTCAACTACTGCCCGGCTTCGCACTCCATTCCCACAGTTGGGGTTGGCTCCAGAAGCTGGAAGTAGCTACACGTTTACTATGCGCATGGGTTGGCAAAACGCTGCTTACGTTCTCATGTCGGGACGCTGGTTCTCCGCGGATGAATGCTTGGATATGGGTCTTGTTTGGAAGGTCTGCGAACCAGAAAGTCTGATGTCAGAAGCGATCGCTGTCGCAGGTGAATTGGCAGCTAATCCAATACCTTCTCTAGTTGCAACAAAAGAGTTGCTCATGGGAGCCGGCCGACCTGCCGAAGCTTGGGCCGCTCACAAACGTGAAAATGGTGCTTATGCCACGCTCTTGGGCGCCCCAGCCAATACTGAAGCGGTGGCGGCATTCGTAGAGAAGCGCGATCCAGACTTTTCTTCTATTCCTGGGATCTGATTCTCTAGGAAGATTCCCCAGCCCACCTCGGTGGACGGCCCACTCATATTCTGTTAACTCCCGAGGACTTTCTCGCCCGGTTGGCGGCGCTGGTACCCAGACCCCGGTCCAATCTGACTCGATACTTTTACAGGATTCGGGGGTTTTTGCGCCCAACTCGCCATTCAGGAGAGCAGTGGTCCCTGGTTCAGCGAATCCGTCACGCAACAAATCAAAGAAACCGACAATACAGACCTCCACTGAAACCGCTGTCGATCAAGCACCACATTGCTCGCCATTGAGTTGGGCAGAGCGGCTCAAGCGTGTATTTGATATCGATATTTCTGTCTGCCCGCTGTGCGGCGGCACGCTGCGGGTGATCGCAGATGTCACCGACCCGGAAGCGATCCGGACCATTCTGGCGTATCTGAAGCAACGCGCGCCACCTGATGCTGGTCGCCGGCAAAAGCCGGGTCAAGGGCCGCAAAACGATCTCTTTGCCGCTAGCTGATGGTTGAAACCACGGCAGCGCATTTCTCCCTACGCCAACAGAAAAGCACATTGGCTAATCGCTCATCACCAGGTCAGCCAATCACCACAAGCAACAAAAAACTTGGTAGCGTTTAACCACTACTCGTCATACCGCTACACGCTTTCATCAAACAAGCAGGCAACCGATCTGATTCGATACTCAGACTTTCGATCAAAAAGCCCTGTTATAATTCCTATCCTCGGTGATGGATAGACTGAAGATGAAGCCAAAACTCAGGGGTAGTTCGCAATGCCTGAGAAAGTAACCAAGCTGTTTCTGGTATAATACTATGCTTGCCACGAACAACTTCATTAACTCGTTGCACGGAAACGCCAACATGTTCTGCTAATGCCTTTTGAGTTAACTCAAGTGGCTCAAGAAACTCCTTAAGTAAAATAACCACGGGGTGGGTCGATGTTCTATTACCAGGAATCATATGACACCTCCGATTCATAGTAATCCACGATTTGGACATCTATTGCGCTATTTTCAACCCAGCTGGAAATAATACGCCACTGGGAGTTTATGCGAATGCTGCTAAAATCTTTACGGTCGCCTTTCAATGATTCGAGCCTATTGCCCGGAGGAGAACGCAAATCATCTAGGACCTGAACAGCATTCAAAACATCTAACTTATAAAGCGCGAGTTCGTATATTTGAACCGGTAGCTTTCTAACATACCGACTAGATATACCCTTAAATAAGTCAGGTGCGCTTTTGTCGCCAAACGATATAGTCCTGTATCAACCATAATGGATACACGGTATTCAAGTAATTTTTTTTAAGGCTTGTAAAGCCTTTGGCACAGGTAATCTGTGCGGCAGTTTGTCCAGCGCGTAGCGCGAAGGTGGCCGTACTTGTTATGCGGCCCCACTTTTTCATAAAAAAAACAGGCAACCGATCTGATTCCATACTCAAGCTTTCGATCGAAAAGCCTGCTACTGTCCCGTTGCTGGTTTTTTTACTTTAACGATAAAGTTCTTTTCGTAACTCCATTAAGCGCTGGAGATAAATGATCAAACAACCTTTCCTTAAAAATTTAGCGCCGATTGCCCTAGCAGTTGCTGTTGCAGTCGTGCCGAATGTTTACGCTGAACGCACCATTCCCTCCGAAATAGAAGCGACGGTGGTCACAGCGCGGCATCGTGAAGAAAATATACAAGACGTTGCGATTTCTATGTCAGCACTTGACGCGAGCGCAATAGAGAAAACATTCTCACGTACGATTGACGAGATCACTGGCATGTCACCCAACCTGATCATTAATCCAACTTTGGGTAACGGCACGGTAGGCGTCTCGCTGCGTGGTATGCAAACCGCTGAAGTAGAGAAGAGCTTTGACCCGGCAGTGGCGATTTACCAGGACGGCGTTTATTTGGCGTCTACCACTGGAGCACTGCTCAACATCTGGGATGCCGAGCGTATAGAAGTGCTGCGGGGGCCACAGGGCACGCTCTTCGGACGAAACACTATTGGTGGCCTACTACACGTGATACGTTCCAAGCCCACGGGTGAAATGGATGGCAAACTTGTTGCAACGTTCGCCGAAAACGATCAGGAAGATTTCAAAGCACGCATTAACTTCCCTGAATTCGCCGGTATTTCTCTGAAGCTATCGGCTGTCAACAGCGAAGGTGGCGGTTACATACGCAACCCAATTAGAGGTGAAACTCTGGGAGACAACAATCTCTTCATGTACACCATTGACGGCTTGTGGGCACCGACAGACAACTTTGACTTACGCGTCATCTACGACGATATCAGCGACGATACAGACACTCGCCCAGTGACTTGCCTGACAACCTCCGATGAAGCTTTAGGCGCCTTTGGCACTGTATTTACGGACGTGGGTGATGGCGTATTACCAGGCAGCGGCCTTCCCAATGAGTGTGCCACATCGAAAGAGGGTAACGACCTTTTCACCACTTATACAAGCAAGGATCAGTACGCCGAGTTGCACACTGAAGCCGTCACCATTCACGCTAATTGGCAGATTAATGAAGACCACAAGTTCGCGGTGGTTTATGGCAACCGAGAAGTTGATGAGAAGGCACTGAACGAATTTGACGGAATCAGCTTCGACCTATTTAGAACATCAAGGCCTCAGCAGGAAGACCAGGAAAGCCTTGAGATCCGAATCGAGTCGGATTGGAGTGACACCTTTCGTTCAACGATGGGTGTCTTCTTATGGGACGGCGGTTATACCCTGCAGCAAAACAGTGCGTTTCTGCAAAGTACTAACGGTCCGGAGAGTTTCACCGCCTCACCGCTTTACAGTCAAGACGTAGAAAGCACGGCGTACTTCGCCCAACTTGAATGGGACGTGACTGACAAATTGTCTCTGAATTTCGGCGGCCGATATATCGAAGAGAAGAAAAGCTTATGCATGACGGTTGCTGATTACTCGTTTGACGGGTCTAACGTTGACTATGTTGACGTAGAGGGTTATTCGAAAACCGCGACCGCGCAGTGGGGTAAAGACTGTCCCTCATGGGGCGCTGCTGTTTATGACTCGTCTTTTGATGGATCTGAAACGTGGAGCAAATTCACACCACGGATCGGCGTGCAATATGAGCTCGAACGAGGAATGGCCTATATCACCTACTCTGAAGGGTTCCGGTCGGGTGGCTTCAATGGTCGAGCGACCTCAATAGAAACGACTGGCCCCTATAAGCCTGAATCTGTAGCGCAGTGGGAATTGGGAACCAAACTAACGATGCTGGAGAACACTCTGCATCTGAATTTTTCCGTCTTTACTATCGCTTACGACGATAAACAAGAAGACATTATTAAGCTTGGTACCGATGGACAGGCGACGGTGACAATTATCGAAAATGCCTCGAGTGCAACAATCAACGGCGTTGAATTTGACTTCACCTGGTATTTGGCAGAAGCCTTTTCTGTACGCGGTAATGTAGGGTTTCTGGATGCATCATTTGACGACTTTCTTGCGAACAGCGTCACTGGCGTTGTGGATTTAAGCGATATAGAAATGCGTCGTGCACCTGAAATGACCGCAGGTCTTACTGCACTTTGGGAACGTCAATTAAGCAATGGAAACGTCGTCATTGCGAATTTGAGTTATGCCTGGAAAGACGACTATTACGTCTCTGCTACTGCTAATACCGACCACACACCGGGCGGCTACATTGGGTTTAATCCTTCTAAAGTAGATTCATTTGGTATCGTAGACGCGTCCATTAACTACGAGACAGATCACTGGACCTTTTCAGTGTTCGGTAAGAACCTGACTGATGAGGTTTATCTGATGTCCTTCCTCGATGATAGCGCCAATAACATCGCAACCTCGACGACAGATCCAACCCCTACCTATGCACCTGGCCTCTGGTCGTTTGGCACGCCTAACCGCCCTCGTTACTTCGGCGCAGAGGTGCAGTTCAAGTTCTAGGGAAACTCTGATCAACTCTAATTTGAGCACGAAGTGCTATCAAGTTGTTAAATCCCGGTCCTAGACTCGCCATATGCTAGTCCTCACGATGCGATTTGCACCTTGTTAGCGCTTTTGCCCGCGCTGCAGGCGTAACTGCCCCGCGTTAGACTGGGCCGTAAGAGTCGCCTATCAACAAGTTGGTAAACCCGAGAAGCAGAGCGATTCTTTCGGTGTTCTTCTGCAGGCCTCGATACCGAGCTTCCGAGTAGTGGAACATTCGTTTCACATATCGAAATGGATGTCCAACCCTGCTCTTATGCGCGCTTTCGATTTCTCTTTCACTGCCTCAATGCTTTCTGGTTGCAGTGGTCTCCTCTTACCTGGACGCACGAATACATGCCATGTGACCTTCCGTCTTCCGTCTTCCGTCTTCCGTCTTCCGTCCTCCATTCTCCTTGCGTTTGTGAACGCCTTGATAACTGGCATCTCCCCAAACGTCCGATTCATCACCGTGCAAGAATTTGTCAGCTTCAGTAATGTCGTGAACATTGGCTGACGTTGTCGTAAGGCTGTGGACCAGGCCTAACTCTGCGTCAGCACCGATGTGCATTTTCATCCCAAAACCCCGCTCATTTCCTTTCTTTGTTTGGTGCATCTTGGGATCTCGTTTGCCTTTTTTGTTTTTGGTCGATTTGGGTGCGGCAATAATGCTCGCATCTACAATCGTGCCTTCTCTCAACATCAGACCTTGTTCTTGCAAAAGCTTGTTAATCTCTGCGAACAGCTTTTGTCCCAGTTTATGCGCCTCGAGCATGTGTCCAAAATTTAAGATCGTTGTTTCATCTGGAATTGGACCGCTCAATTTGAGATCGGTAAAACGACGAACGGACCCGGTTTCGTACAACATCTCTTCCAGCGCTGGGTGAGCGAGGTCGTAGAAGAGTTGAACGCAGTGGATTCGCATCATTACGTAAAATGGGGTCGGAGTAAAAATGACAATTGGCTTTTACTCGGCTTCCATCCTTGCCGCATGCAGCACCCACTTGATCTCACCAAAACTGAGCCCAACCAGGCTTTAATCCTGGTTTTCGTAATTTTCAAAAGGCTTGTAACGCCTTTGGCACAGGTAAACTGTGCAGCAGCACAGTCCAGCGCGTAGCGCGAATGTGGCCATACTTGTTATGCGGCCAGCACTTTTATCCCTACACCAACAGAAAAACATGTTGGCTAATCGTCCATCACCAAGTGAGCCCATAGCCACAAACTCTGGTAGCGTTTAGCTACTACTCGTCATGCGGCACCACTTTTTATAAAACAAGCAGGCAACAGCGATGATTCGGTACTCAGACGATTGACAGAAAATCCCCGTTAAAACCCCTATCTTCCTTTGGCGATGAACGCGCGGAGATCGCGGTGGAAGCTACCTAGCCCCGTCATTGAGCTTGACGTTATTAACCGTGATATCGCAGCTACTGCTGTGGACTATCCCGCGAGTCAAACCAACCTGCTTTACAAGCACTTCACTGGAAGATTCCTTTATCCGGAAGAGCCATATGAAGTGGATGGGCTTCATAGAGACACTGTGAAATACCTGGTTAGCATGACGCTTAACAATGGCTCTAGACAAGGGGGCGGCAATGGCTGCCAGACGCAATCTCGATGATCTGACAAAGATCAGGCAGGAAAGGCTAGAAATAGGAGTAAAGCACTTTGGAGGGTATTGCCAAATTAACTTCCCTGGATGGGGAATTTCTATCCAATCCGGCAGCTAAACCATCGCTGCATTTTTCCAAGACGCAAAGGAACGCAATCTGAAATACCGATAGTTAACAGCTGATACCAAATGACGACCTAGATTGAACAAATTGTAGACAGCAGCGTGGACATTCAAGAATCTCTGAGCCTGTTTCATCGATTTGAATTGCCGCATGCCCCGTTCTCTCACCCTGGTCGGTTGATGGGACAACTCAGCTCGATTGTTGGCGTACTTCACCATGTTGTGAACTGTTTCAGGAATCAACTCGCGATGAGCAACGCCATAACTTCTCAGCTTATCCGTCACAATTACCCGAGGATCACCTTTGTGTTTCTTTAACATTCGCTTGAAGAATCGCTTAGCAGCCTTGCCATCTCTCTTTTTTTGGAGAAACACATCAACGACTTCTCCATCTTGATCCACAGCTCGCCAGAGATAATGTTGTTTACCGTCAATCTTGATAAACACTTCATCAATAAAAAAAGTATCGCCATATCCCTGATGTTTCCTGCGTAACCTAGCCGCGTATTTCGATCCAAACTTGTTGCACCATAATCTAATCCATTCGTGAGTGACAATAACCCCTCTTTGAGCCAGTAAGTCCTCGATGTCACGATGACTTAAGTTAAATCGAAAGTAGAGCCACACGGCATACTGGGTGATTTCGGCTGGGAAGCGATATCGTTTGTACATTGTTGATTTATTCATAGTCGAATTATCGCGCGTTGGGATTTAACTTGGCAGTACCGCCATCCGTCTTGCCTCTCATTGAAGCGAGAATGAAAGGGATTGTAGAAAATCATATCCCACCAGGTGATCCGTTCAGCGTGGTGCTTGAAACACAAAATCAGTGATCGCTAGGTCAAACGGAAACAGGCTTAGAGAATTGCGCGCGTTGCTTCAGATGCGCCAGAATGGTCTGGATCGCTTCCGGGTCGGTGAAATCTGCGATCACCCGCAGCGTGCCGCCGCACAGCGGGCAGACAGAAATATCGATATCAAATACAGGTGCTGACAAGTTAACTCCCCGAAATGGGATAATTCGGTGATGAATACCTATAAGCGTCACCGATTTCCGCCAGATATCATCTCCTACGCCGTCTGACTCTACTATCGCTTCAATCTGAGTCACCGAGATATCGAAGATCTACTGGCTAACCACTACTCGTTATACCGCTACACGCTTTCATCAAACAAGCAGTTATGTCTCAATCACCGTGTTTTTTCATAACAAGTTTTCTCTTGATTACACGCGATCGGCAATATTGCTCGCGTTCCTTGAAAAGATCGATCAAGTCGATCGTGTAAAACGCGCGGATTCAGATGATTAGACGTAATTTGACGAAGAGGTATTTCGCCCTCAGGCAACATTGGCTGCCGTTCCGGCCAAAAAGGCCGGACTCCAGGAGTTGGCCGAAGCCAGCTGGCAATGGGTTCATCTCAAGGCTGTCCAGGCCTGCCAAGTCGCGTACCCCGGACTTCCCCTACCTGCGCAACACTGCAAGCCATCGTCCCAGGTTGAGCAGGCTTGCCAGGGAAGCGGCGACATAGGTCAAGGCAGCGGCTTTCAGGATCCGGTTTGCGTGGGGCAGATCACTTTCATGCAGGTATTGCCCCGAACGCAGAATGGGCAAGGCCTTGTTGAAACTGGCATCGAGTTCCACAGGCAGCGTTATCAGATGAACCATTGTGCCTAACAGCATCGAGCCGATCGCGATGGCCAGGAATAGAAATGTCATACCTGGCGCCCGAGTGATCAGCATGACCACCGGCGCCGCGATCATGAAAAGGCTGCCAAATTTTTGCGCCGTGGCAGCTACCCGCGCAAGTCGTGCTCGATTGGCAAACAGCGACTCGTCACGGGAATCCTGTATGGCGTGTCCCACTTCGTGCGCTGCGACTGTAATTGCGGTCAGAGAGCAGCCATCATATTTGTCTTGGGTCAGCCTTACGGCCTTCGCTTGCGGATCGTAATGATCGCCGTCAGGCGTTATTTCCACTGCTACCTTCTGCAGATCAAAACTATCCAGCAGGTGGCGAGCAAGCTCTGCACCGGTGCCCTGCTCGCGATAACGATCGGCGGGCTCACTGTATTTTTTCAGCACTCGCTTCACCCACAATCCGGGTAATGCTACAGCGGCCAACAGCAATAATATGGAAACAATAGCGATCATAAGTTTTGGACGCTTGTGATTTCTCTCATCGTTTATCCCGACGGTCAGTGACGGTGCCAGATCTATTCCAGATCTATTCCAGATCGATTCCAGGTTAGAGCTGGCTTGAATGACAATACCTGCCGCGCCCACATGGGGCGGCAGCAGCTCTACAGAGGTCTCACTACAGAGGTCTCAGGAGCCAGGCATGATGACCGCATCTATGACATGTATGACGCCATTTGATGCCTCGATATCTGTCGCCACAACAGTCGCGCCATCAACCATTACCGCACCATCAGCTACACTGACCGCGATAGTGTTGCCTTCCACGCTCTTCGCTTCGATTAATGTCACTACATCAGCAGCCATCACCTTACCTGCGACCACGTGGTAGGTAAGAATCGCCGTCAACTTGCCTTTGTTTTCGGGCAGCAGCAGCATTTCGACCGTGCCGGGAGGCAGTTGGGCGAAAGCCTCATTAGTCGGGGCAAAGACAGTGAATGGACCGTCGCCGGAAAGCACATCAACCAGGTCCGCAGCCTGCAACGCTGCTACCAGGGTAGAGAAGTCAGGGTTACCTACAGCGATCTCCACGATGCTGGGTTTAGCCATCGAATGGCCGCCCTCGTGATGCCCCGCGTAAACGGCAGTGGCACCAAAAAAAGCGCCGCACAGCGCGACGGCAGCAATAAATCTTCCAGCAATTGTCATAATTGTTTCCTCGTAATGGGATCAGGGTAAAGAGCAGAATCATTCTGCCAGTCTTGTTTGTACGCAGGTAAACAGGAAACGGATGTAGACTAGGCATCATCGAGGCTTACTGACAAATACGAGTCAGAAGCAATCATCTGGGACAGTGGTCCATTCAGACAGACGGAACGTCATTACAATGAGGTATGCAGATCCTGATTAAACCGACCCGGAGACTGAATCAATGCAAACCAAACCAAAAGAACAACAGTAAATCAAACCTCTGTCGATCAAGCACTGCCTTGCTCGCCACTAAGCGGGGCCGAGCGGCTTAAGCGGGTATTTGATATCGATATTTCTGTCTGTCCACTGTGCGGCGGCACGCTGCGAGTGATCGCAGATGTCACCGATCCGGACACGATCCAAACCATTCTGGCGCACCTTAGGCAACGCGCGCCCCCTCCCCCTAATGCTATGAACTGGCAAAGGACGGGGCAAGGGCCGCAAAACGATCTCTTTGCCGCTATCTGATGGTTGAAACCACGGCAGCGCATTTATCCCCACCCCAACAGAAAAGCACCTTGAATCTTAGGGGTCAGGACCAAGTGACAGGTCCAACTGACAATAAAACTCAGGCTTTTCCCACACGCCATTAATCAGCTTTCTTACATCATCCGACCCGGCTCAGACC
>Ga0209711_10001427_pt1 | contig 23190 bp, 22 predicted proteins | sample ArcticOcean_MG_C_7_FD_187441 | JGI IMG/M metagenome (GOLD analysis project Ga0209711, IMG submission 187441) | Marine microbial communities from western Arctic Ocean - ArcticOcean_MG_CB11_88 (SPAdes) (version 2) | ecosystem: Environmental > Aquatic > Marine > Oceanic | place: Arctic Ocean...
TGGAAAGAAAATATTGGTGATATTTTAATGGATATGTTACCTGCGGGTTCGATTTGTGGCGCACCAAAGGAAAAGACCGTCGATATTATTCAACAAGTAGAAGGTCAAGAAAGAGGTTATTACACAGGGGTCTTTGGTTACTTTGACGGTGAAAATCTCGAAAGCGCTATTAGCATTCGATACCTTGAAAATAAAGAAGACAAACTGTGGTACAGAAGCGGAGGAGGAATTACTTTTTTAAGCGCTGAGGAAGAAGAGTACAAAGAACTTATTGAAAAGATTTATGTCCCTGTTGTTTGAATCTATTTGTGTACTAAATGGTCGTGTTCTAAATTCTAAATGGCACAAATTAAGGCATCATTTTGCTTACTCGGAACTGTTCGGCGAGTCTCCGAAGAAAAGCCTCTTAGCTGGCTTGAAAATTCCAATAAAATTTCAAACTGGGAAAGTAAAACTCAAAATAATTTACAGCCAAAACCAAAAAGAGTTTTCTTTTCAACACTACAAAACTCAAAAAATAGAAACGTTGAAAATAGTTCATCACAATGAACTCGATTATTCACTCAAGTATAGTGAACGTCAAACGTTGAACGAATTGTTTTCTCTCAAAGAAAATTGTGATGATGTTTTGATCGTAAAGAATGATGAAATCACAGACACCTCCTTTGGGAATATTATTTTTTTTGATGGTGAGAATTGGATTACACCGAAAAATCCACTGCTAAAAGGAACCTGTAGAGCAAGACTAATTTCAGATGGAAAGGCGAGAGAACAAGTAATAAGGGTCGAGCATTTGAAAAGTTTTAAAGGAGTAAAAGTGATAAACGCAATGCGGGATTTGGAACAAAAAATGATTCCAATTGAAAACATTATTTTATAAATGCTTCAATTTAAATTGTACTGCTTCCAAACTTTAATGGCATTTACTGCAGCTTGCTTTTTATCATTCAACAATTCAGTGTGAATCGTGTCGTAGGTCTTTTGTAAAAGCGCTAAAGCATCCTCGCTTTTTAAACCAGCTGTTGCTGTAGGCGGAAATACTAAAACCCTCAGCAAACCTGGATGGCCATAGGAAGTGCTCCAAGGGTATTTTCTTTTACAATCTAAAAATACCATTGGACATATGGGCAGTTGATGTGCTATGGCGATTCTAAAAGCACCTGTTTTAAAAGAGTTAAGTAAAACAGTCTCATCCGTATATTCCTTTTCTGGAAAAATACAAACACTGTAACCTTTATCTAATACTTCTTGGGCACGTTTATAAACCTCATAACGGCTTTTAGAACTCTTACGATCGACCATAATAGCAGTACGCTTATACAAAGATCCAAAAATCGGAATCTTAACCAATTCCTTTTTGCCTACAAATACGAAGGGATGTTTTGAGGCCCATATCATTAGCATGATATCAATGAAGCTAGAATGATTAGCAACAAACATATAATTCTGATTAGGATCTAATTGGGTTTTAAAATCTGTTTTTACCCAAAAACCCATTCCGAATAAAGTAAATCTCGCCCATATATTTTTCCCTAACCAAAAAACATAGCGATATCCGTTTGGAAATAATAAAGAGGCTGCCATTAATGGAGAGACAACGAGGAAAGTAATTCCTGCTAGCAAATAAAACCAAATCCGCCAAATTTTCAATAATAGTTTTCTCACAGGCGTAAAAATACATTATTTTTTGACTTACAAAAGCAAGCGGTGCACTCAAAATTTGCCCAAACGAGGAAATAAAATATCTTTGCAGGGAATCAATTTCCCATCCATGGCAAGAATATTAACCGGTATTCAATCAACAGGAACTCCTCACTTGGGAAACCTTTTGGGTGCTGTGCTTCCGGCAATAGCAATGACTAAAAACAATAAAGAAGAATCTTTTTTATTTATCGCCGATCTGCATTCGATTACTCAAATAAAAGACGGTAAGTCACTGCGAGACAATACGTTCGCTACTGCTTCTGTGTGGTTGGCTTGCGGACTAAACCCTGAGAACACTGTTTTTTATAGACAAAGCGATGTAAGTCAGGTGACCGAACTCTCTTGGTTTTTAAGTTGTTTTTTTCCCTATCAAAGACTGACTTTAGCACATTCTTTCAAAGATAAAGCCGAACAACTTGAGGACGTAAACGCTGGATTGTTTTCCTACCCGATGTTGATGGCTGCTGATATTTTAATCTATGATGCGGAACTTGTTCCCGTTGGTAAAGATCAACTGCAACACCTTGAAATGACCCGAGATGTCGCTTCCCGCTTTAACCATCTGATGGGAGAAACTTTTGTTTTACCCAAGGCTAAAATTCAAGAAGAAACGCAGTACGTTTCTGGAACCGACGGTTACAAAATGAGTAAGTCAAAAAAAAATACGATCAATATTTTTCTTCCAGAAAAAAAGTTGAGAAAACAAATCATGGGAATTAAAACGAATAGTACTCCTCTTGAGGATCCGAAAGATCCAGATGCCTGCTCGGTTTTTAGACTTTATAAATTGATGGCAAGCCCTGGTCAGGTGAATGCCCTGAGACAAAAATACCTAGAGGGAGGCATGGGATATGGTCATGCAAAACAGGAGCTTTTCGAATTGATTTTAAAGAAATTTCAAGCCGAAAGAAAAAAATTCGATTACTATTATGCTCATCCCGAAGAGGTAGAAGTTGCTTTGGAAAAAGGAGCCGCAAGAGCAAGCGAAGTAGCCGATAGTGTGCTACATCGAGTCAGACGCAAACTCGGGTATTAAATCCATTCAAAATGCTTTCCTGGCAAAGTTGGAATACAGCCTCTCATTTCCAATTGTATCAAAAGAGTTGTCGCCTTGCTGATTGAAAACTTAGTGCTTAAAGAGGTGTTATCCAAATTGTCTTGTGAGATGTTTTGTAGGTGATTAAAAATTATTATTATTTACTTATTCAATTCAACAAAAAGTTATTGTTTTGCTCCCTTTTTGATATCATCTGACTCCAATCGCATACATCAGATCGTTTGCCCTGACGACGATCTTTGCCTTTTGATTTCTTATCAATTGATGACACCCGCTACTCAATTTATTGTTAGCCCGGGAGCATAAATAAATCTCGACTGTACTGATGCGGATAATCCGCCGTATTCATGATCCCGCCTTTAATATTAGATTTGATCACCACTGTGGCAGTCGCCAGTCCTAAAATGATTCGGTTTCTACTTAAGAAGTTGTTCCGGTCAAAAACTTCACTCGAGGTGAAATCAGTAACAAAACCCCTTTTTTTTCGAAGTCTCTAATATATTTCTTTTTATCTTTCCTATAGGTTTTATCAAATACGTACGCCAAACAACCCACCTTATCAAGGCCTAATTTTAATGCTTGCTTGTGTGCAATAACATCAATTCCGTAAGCAAATCCAGGAACAATAATGGGATCAATAGCGGCCAAATATTTTATTGGTTTCTGACAAAAATCCTGACCATAAAAGTCATTTTTACGTGTTCCGACAATATTGGTAATTTTTTTTCGAAACTAAAGTCCCCTTTGGCAAACAAAACCAGAGGAGCATCAGGGCAATATTCTGGTGTTTTAGGATAATTAGGATCGTCCAGAAAAACGGTTTGAGTTTGGTGTTTTTGTATAAACGCAATTTCCTTTTCAACCTCTTTTAGATGTGTTTCCCATTTTTTAAAATGCAATAAATGAAAAGCGCCAATTCCGTATATGGTTTAAAAATCGCTCGGATTGGCTTCAAAAACAGCTTCTAGGATTTTACAAAATTAAAAAAGTTTTCGTCCCCGAATGTTTCCGTAACCCGGCAATAGCATTAAAGCAGGACAAGCTTTTAAGCGATTCATATTAAAGAATAATAAAATAATGCTGAAATTAAATATACTAACTTTTAAACTGTAGTAAATTAAAGAGAAGAAAATTGTTACTTTTGTAGCATGTTGATTCAACAATACATACAAGATCTGCTTTTTCAGCACGAGTGCGTTACCATTCCAAATTTTGGAGCATTCCTTTCGCATTCAGTAAGTGCAACAATTCTTCCTATCGAGGGACGATTTGTTCCGCCCAAAAAAGAAATCGGCTTTAACAGTCTTCTAAAAAGTAACGATGGTGTTTTGGCGCATTATATTGCGCAAAAAGAAAACTTCTCTTACGAACAGGCATTAAGGGGGATTGAAAAAGAAGTTGTTGTTTGGAAACAAAGGCTCAACACCCAACACCTTACATTTGCAGGGATTGGTGAAATGCGTTTTAATTCATTCAAAAAGATAGAGTTTCTGCCTTTTGGGAAAATAAATTTTGATTTAGAATCCTTCGGATTAATCGCGTTCCAAAAACACTCCTTTGCATCAAATAGATTGCATTCAGAACCACAAACATTTACAACTATGGAAAATGAAAACAAAGAAGACTTGATGTTTACTCCTGAGAAAAAAAATAAAGACCGCTCAACTATTTTGCGTTTTGCAGCCATAGGGGTCATTGCTATTGCATTGGCAAGTACTTTATTTTATTTTGGTAATGAGTACGCAACTAACGAAAAAGCAAAGTCAATGGAGTTGGCTCAGAAAAAAATTAAAAGTAATGTTCAAAAAGCAACTTTTGATTTGGGATCTCTTTCAAAAATATCCTTGACCCTTGAATCGAATGAAGCTGAAGTAACTATCGCTGAAAGTGAAGCGAATGCGTTAAGCGTTCCTTACTATAGTGTAATTGCTGGCTCTTTCAGATCAATGGAAAATGCCACCAATAAAATAGCAGCCCTTAAAGTAGAAGGATACAAAGCCGAATTGACTGAAAGAAACCCTTCTGGTTTATTCCGAGTTGCTTATGGTCGATTTACTTCTAAAAAAGAGGCGCTAAGCTTACATGACTACATCATCTATGCTCTTGAACAAGAGGCTTGGTATTTGGAAGAAAAATAAGCTTTACATTTTATAAATCCAGCTTTTAGGATTCTGAGGCGTAAATTCATTAAAAACACTGAACTGAAGTATTGTTTTACCTGTTTGAGGGTGTGTAAATATTTCTCCTATTGCTTGTTTCGCCTTAACATTATCTCCCTTTTTCACATACAGTTTCCCTATGTTCTTATAGGTGGTAATATAATTCCCATGTTTAATCAAGACAGTAGGATTGCTTCCTTTAAAGCTTAAAACAGTCATAACTTCTCCTTCAAAAACTGCTCTTACAACTGCGTTAGGACTTGTAGCAATCGTGACTCCATTGCTTTTAATCATGGTCGTTCTAACTACAGGGTGAGGCTGGGTACCAAATCGCTGGGTGACCACTCCCTTCTCAACGGGCCAAGGCAAACGACCCTTATTGGCAGTAAAGTTCTTAGCCAAAAGTTCCGCCTCTGGGGTTAAGACAAACGTCTTGCTTGACTTTTTCCCTGCTGCCTTGTTAGAGGCTGCAATTGCTTCTCGAATCAATCTTTCAATTTCTCGGTCAATCGCTGCCGCTTTCTTTTGTTTCTGCTTTATCGAAGTCGCTAAAGAAGATGCTCTCTTCTTTAAAGAACGAATCAAGACCTCTTGTGATTTTCTTTCTATTTCAAGTGTTTGTTGGACTTTTTGGTTTTCAGAAACCAATACCTCTTTTTTTCGTTTCTGATTAATTAAGGTAGTGTTTAACGTTTGAAGTGTTGTGGTTTTATCAGCGATTTCATCTCCTTGTTTTTTTCTAAAGCTTGCGTATTGCTTCATGTATTGAATCCTTTTGTAGGCTTGCAAAAAGCTTTCCGAAGAAAACAAAAACATCAATCGGTTTTGAGAGGATTTGCTTTTATAGGATTTTCGAATCATTTCAGCATAATCCTTTTTAAGAGCTGTCAGTTCTTTTCTGAAGTTCCCAATATCTCTTTCATTGACGCTGATTTGCCTTGTCAATAAATTGGCTTGCTGATTGTTTACATTGACCAGTTGAGAACGAACAGATATTTTTAAATTCAAATCCTCCACCTCAGAAAGCACATCCTTTTTCTTCTTGGTGTTTTTAAATAGAAGTTTATTGATTTGCTTAATCTCAATGGTCAAGCGTTCCTTCTGAACTTCTAATTCTATTTGGCGCGCTGTGCTTTTTTGTGCTAAAGCATTGAAGCTGCCCAATAAAAATAAGATATTCAAGAGCCTAGCAGCACTTCGCATTATAATTCAATTGGTTTATACCCTTCAGGAATATCGAAAGGTAGACTCATTCGGCTTGGGAATTCTATGCGGTTGTATACCAAGGTAACTGTTTTTAAATCCTTCCCGTCGAACAAAGAGATTTGAACTTCTCCTGGGATCAACTCTCCGTCAAGACGTTGGTGGTTTAGATATTTAACCGTCAAAGATTGCTGTGACCCAGTAACTAAAAAACGTTGCTCCTTTAGGAGAAAAGTGTTGGGGTCAAAAAAGAAAGTTGGTCGGAAGGCCAAGCTCTTGGACTTAGGGACAAGTAAATAATATTTAGGATGGGAAATTCTTTCCCAATCTCCTTTTTTAAGATCTGACAAAGGCAGTCCCATCAGAAGATTCTGTAAATCCTTAAACTCAAAATCTGTGTTAAATTGTTCGTTTATAAAGGAAACATCCCCTTCAAAGAAAGTTCTTTGAAACTTTTCGTAAAAAGACACCTTGTCTGGTGTTATCAATACTTTCGCAATAGGAACTAACATGGTCGCACTCATCCAAATGGATTTGGTGTTTTCAATCCTCATGTTAACCATGATCTGCTGTTTTCTTTTTCCGTCATTGTAAGTAGCTTTTACTCGGGAGCGAAACTTTTTATAACGCAGCTGGTTTTTAGCAATTGCTTTGGTCAGATCATTAAGCTCAATGTTTTGCGCTGGTTTTTTACTTGGTAAAATCACTGTGGATTTACATCCACACAACAAAGCCAAAACGGTAAGAATTAAGAACGCTTTTAAAGTGATAATTTTACTTATAAATCTCATTTTTTATTCTAATACGGAATAATCTCCAATACTCAAATGCTTGTATTCTCCATCATATTTTACGTGATTTCCGATCATTGATCCATCTAAGTTAGCATTTTTAATTTTCGTATGTTTTTGAACCAAGCTATTAACGATTGTTGAATTCTCAATCGTCGTGTTCTCTCCAATCGATGCGAAAGGGCCCACAGTGGCGTTTTTAATGACCACGTTAGATCCAATATAGCAAGGAGGAATAATCTTTCCATTATCGAGTATAACATCAGTAGCGACAAGTTTATTGCCCTCTTCTGTGAGAATCTCAAGCATTTTCTTATTGGTTTCCAAAGTAATCTTTGGATTGCCACAGTCCATCCATTCATTAACGGTTCCAGGAACAAATCGTGCTCCTTTTGCCATCATTGCCAGAATCCCCTCATTTAGCAAATATTCTTCACCGGCGGCAAGGGTTTGACTTAAAGTCTTTTCTAATTCAGATTTAATAACCTCACCTTGTTTGAAATAATAAATTCCAATCACTGCTAGATCTGAAACGAAAGTTTTTGGCTTTTCGACCAAAGTAGTAATTTCATTTTGATCATTCAGGCTGACCACCCCATAGGCTTCTGGCTGTACAACTTTTTTAACCCAAATCATTCCATCCACTTTAGGGTCAAGTGTCAAATCGGTTCGAATCAAGGTGTCTGCATAAGCGACGATAATCGGTCCAGAAAGAGAATCAACAGCACACATGACGGCATGTCCTGTTCCCAATGGCTCCAGTTGCCGATATATGGTTGCTTTGGCACCCAGATTCTTGGCCACTTCAATAAGTTCCCTTTCAATTTCTTTTCCAAAATATGCAGGTTCCCCTAAAATAAAGGCAACCTCCTCAATGGGCTGCGCCACGACTCTTGCGATTTCATTGACTAATTGAGCTACGATCGGTGCTCCAGCAACTGGTAACATAGGTTTTGGAACTGTAAGGCTGTGCGGGCGAAGACGTGAGCCTCTTCCTGCCATGGGTACAATGATTTTCAATAAATTATATATTTAAAATTAATCTTATTATTTAAGTCTATTTTTTTCCAGTACTCCCAAATCCTCTGCTTCCTCTTTCGGATTCCTCTAGGGTTTGCGTTGGCTCCCAAACAATTTGTGTGTATTCAGCAATAACCAATTGAGCAATCCTGTCTTCAGGTGCAACTGTAAACACTTCGTTAGAGAGATTAATCAAAATCACACCGATCTCACCGCGATAGTCTGCATCAATCGTGCCTGGGGAATTGAGAACGGTTATGCCATGTTTAACAGCAAGACCACTTCTGGGCCTAACTTGTGCTTCATGTCCTTCTGGGAGAGCAATAGACATGCCCGTTGGAATAATTTTTCGCTCCATGGGTACAAGTGAAATTGATTCTTCGATCGCTGCCCTTAAGTCCATTCCAGCAGATGCTGCTGTCGCATAAGTTGGCAATTCACCTTTTCCGGAATAAATAACAGGAATTTTTATCATTTGTTTTATGATTTAATCAAAAATACAAAAACGATGCTGAATCTTAACTTTATTATTCCCTTGTTACTCCCTTTTTATGGACAAGGCAAGTTTTTCCCTTTTCTAATTAAAAAAAACAAATAGTAAGCTTTTAAAATGAGTTATTTGTTTTCGGCTAACCACAAGAGTGGGAACTTTAAAAGAACATTTCTTTTTACTTCTTCTACTTCTAAAAAGTGTTTTCGTTGTTTCCAAAGGTCATAATAGTCTGTTCGTTTAAACCTAAAAGCACCTAAGATATAGGCGGGTTAAGCTACAGGAAAGTCTTCCCAATACATAACATTCGGTTTTAAAAACCATTTGGATTTGTCCGCAACAAATGGCGCCATGTATTCTAATGCTTTCGCGACACTCTTGCCGTCTGCCGTTGTAAAGCTCCAGAGATCATGATCTTCATCCGACATTATTTGTGCTCCAATTACAATCCCATCAAGGTTAAATAACGAATAACTGTAGGGCTTAGTCCGCGCTAACTCCAAAGGGAAACTTCCCGTTGTAGAAAGCTGACTGGGTAGGATTTTGTTTTTAAAATTGTCTCTGCAAAAATCGAGAATGCTATCGTTATTTGTGAATTTTGCATAAAGGGCAACTTGGGTATTCCACCAATTCCCATGATTGTTTGGGTGTACTTTTTCATCTAATCCATATTTATGAGTCGTTAACCATTTTAAAAAAGAAGCAAACCATTTTTTGATTTCTGTTAATTCTTGACTAGAAATTTTATTGTGTTTTTCAAGTTGTCTTACCGACTGAACAACGTCGATAAAGTGAATGGCATCGATTATTCCAATACCTCTTCCCGAATGCCTCCCCTGTATAGCCTGAGCGTATAGGAGATGAGGAGCCATCTTTGTTTGATCATTCACAAACCAAGCATTTAGATGCTTCTTCGCTGCATTTGAGTATGCGGTGTCTTTGGTAATTAAAAACGCGGAAGTTAAACTTCCACATAATTCACTAAGGCGCATCAATGCTTTTCTGTGAGCGGTAAAGTTATCTAGATTGGTCATGCCATCCTTTCTGACATAGGCTCCTGAAGGGTTTTGAGGGTCTGGCCACCAATAATCGCCTTCAGAAAAAAATTCATTTGGCGCCCCCATGCTTCTAACCGAAATAGCAGCCGTGAGGGTAATCGGAGGCTCTGAAAGATTTTTCTGCGCTTTAAGCAGTAGGGAGTCTTTAAGAATACTGACCGTGTCATTATAAAGATTTTTTTTAGGCTGCACGCAGCTAAAAGTTAAGAACAAAAAAGATAGCGAGTAAAGTAATTTAAGGTTTTTCATTTATAATTTGTTTAACGCCAAAGCAATTAAACATATAAAAAATAAACCTGTTTTTTAAAAAGACCATCCCAAATTAAAATACCAAAGGGGACTCTTTGTTTCGGGAGAAAAAGAATAAGTAAGCTCTATTGGACCTAAGAAGGAGTTTATGCCATAGCCAACTCCATAACCACTGTATCTTTTTTCTGACCATTCATGGGCATCAAATGGTTGGTCACTAACAGATGCAATATTTCCTTTGAGTCTTAAATAATGATTTTTAGATAACGAAAGGTCCATTCCAACAGAAGTTTTTAAAAAGCTAAACGCGAAAATATCTAGGGCACTGTAGCCAATAAATGGTGTGAAATTATTAATATTCTGATTTCGATAACCCCCAAGGAGAAAGGAAAAAGAATAACGATTGGGATCGTTTACAAGTACTCCTAGGCTTGCTTCAACACTAATCGAAAGGAGTTTGTTCAAAGAAAATGTATATCCAAGATCAGACTTTACAGTATAGAAAAATTTGTGTTTTTCTGAAAAACGCTTAGTGCTGTCGTCTAAGTAAAGTGTTAAGTTCCCATTAAAAAAAAATCCTTTTGTAGGGAAATAAAAGTGATCACGACTGTCGAATTTTAAAAAAGAATAAGCGTTAAAATAGTTTGCATCATCAAAATATTCAAAGCCACCAGAATCAAGAATGGTTGCTCTTGACCTTATGATTAATTTTTTATGCTCAAGTCCGATCCCAAATGCGAATTCTTCGCGGAATAGCGTTTCGATATAGAAACAGTTGGTAAAATCAAAATATTTGACAATTGACGAGTCGTAAAAATATTTTGCGTCATCTGGACTTTCCGACCCTTCTGAGTTTAAAGGAGACTCAAATTGGTTGAAAAGAGACTCAAACCCTATGCTCCAGTGAAATCCTTTGTCTATATAATAGTTGAATTTATATCTAAAATTGTCTCCAAGAATAAAATCAAAGGAAGCAACATCATTATCAAAAAGTAGTTGCTTTTGTGTAACATTTATTAAGGCTGCAGTTTTGTATAGGTTGTCATAATGAATTCCGAAGCTGACACTGGTATTGTAGGGTCTATCTTCTAAAGTCATTTTTAGACGATAGGCATCTTCCTCTTTGTCAAGTGTGTATCTAAAACGACTAAAATTATTTGTTGAGGCCAAGTTATTAACCCCCTCTTGAATTTTCTCAAAAGAGACTGGGCCCGGAAGCTTAAGGCGCATTTTACCTTTAAGATAACTAAGTCCATATTTAGTGTTTCCATAAAAACTTAACCCGGAAAGGGTTATTTCTTCTATAGGTTTCACCTTCTTTTTAATCGTGTTGTTTGGGGCTTGAAGCGCCGCTATCTTTTCAAAGTTAGAACGATACTTTTGACCGGTAATTAGCCCTTTTTGTATAATTTTTTCTGAATCCTTAAAGGAGACTATCGAAAATTCTTCAATATCTGGTTTTAAATAAAGATCAGTGAGCGCGCTCTTTCTTGTAATGTCTTTCGTGATTGAAAATTGATTGATTTGCATTAGAATGTCCGAAGCACTAAGTAATGATGATCGGTTCTCCAATTGGCTCTGAACATCAACTCCAATAATAAAATCAACTCCTTTTTCTTTAAGCTCATCGAATGGATAGTTATTAGCAACCCCACCATCAACATAAAGTGATCCATCAATTTGAACAGGATCAAAAAGCGTTGGAAGTGCGCTGCTTGCATTAATCGCAAGGGGTAAAAACCCTGATTCGAGCAACAATGGTTTACCAGTTTCAAGGTCGGTAGTCATGCAAAAAAAAGGGACGGGCAGTTTTTTAAAATCATCAATATGATGTACATGCGCAGTAAGTTGGACCAATTGATCATAAAAATTATACCCCTTTGATATTGAAGAGGGAAATTGGAACTTATAATTGTAGAACGGAAGTGTCAAGACATAACGCTCAGAATCTTCTTTTTCATGAAAAGACTTACTTCTTCTGGGGTAGTCATCTGTAATTAAATTTTGTAAATCCGCTGCTAAGATTAATTCTTCGATTTTATTGGCAGAATAACCGGAAGCATATAACCCTCCAATGACAGCTCCGATACTAGTCCCAGCAACATAATCAATCCTAACGCCAGCAGCCTCAATTTCTTTAAGAACACCAATGTGAGCCAACCCTTTTGCGCCACCCCCGCTAAGTAATAAGCCTACCTTTAGATCATTATTTTCGTTTTCTTGTCCTTTTAAACAATAGAAGTTCGTGATATAAAGGAAAAGAAGAAGACAGGTTTTAGGAGACATGTAGGATTAATTCGAGTCATCCAAAATTAATCAAAATTGGTGAGGAAAACATATAGTAAAAAAACCTCCTTAAATAAGGGGGTTTGGTAATTTATAATCTATCCTTTTAAGGCTTCCGCCCCACCAACAATTTCGAGTATTTCATTGGTAATGGCTGCTTGACGTGCTTTGTTATAAGTCAATTTAAGTTGATCTCTCAGCTCTGTTGCATTATCTGTTGCTTTATGCATCGCGGTCATTCTTGCACCATGCTCGCTGGCCAAGGAATCACGAATTGCTTTAAACAATTGGGTTTTTAATGATTTGGGTAATAATTCATTAATGATTTCTGCCTGTGATGGCTCGAAAATATAATCTCCATTACTCGTTTCTTCCTCAGATGATTCGGAAACTATAGGAAGAAATGGCTCGATAGTAATTAGTTGAGTAGCCGCATTTTTAAAACGATTGTAGATCAATGCTACTTTGTCATATTCTGAGCCTGCAAACGCCTCCATAATGCTTTCGGCAACCTTTGCCGTGTTATCAAAGGTTAAGTTATCAAACACGTCATCATGACTGCTTTTAAACGGCAATGATTTTGAAAGAATATCGCTTCCTTTTTTTCCGATAGTGACCAATTCAACCGTTTTACCCTCAAATTCCTCTTTTGACAAACGCAATGTTTCTTTAATAACATTGGTGTTAAAGGCGCCACAAAGTCCACGATTGGAAGTAATGGCGACCAATAGGATTTTCTCTTCCTGACGGACTACAGTGTAAGGGTTGGGCTGATCAGTATCCGCACTTGCGCTTAGGTCTTGAATTAATTCCGTCAATTTGTCCGAATAAGGTCGCATGGCCGTAATTGCATCCTGAGCCTTTTTGAGCTTAGCAGCGGATACCATTTTCATGGCACTAGTAATCTGCATGGTCGATGAGACCGAAGCAATACGATTTCGTATTTCTTTCAGGTTTGCCATGGGCTATTCAAATAATTTTGATGTTTCGGCTGCTGTTGAATTCAAAGCATCCAAAACGTCATCTGTTAATTTCCCTGCCTTTAAAGAAGTCAATGTTTTAGGGTGATTCTTTTTGAGCGCTTCCAAAAAAGAAGTTTCAAATTCTTTTACCTTATTAACAGGAACTTTTCTCAATAAGTTTTTCGATCCCGCATAGATGATCGCTACTTGATCTTCTACAGTAAAAGGATCATTTTGAGCTTGTTTTAGGATCTCAACATTTCGTCTTCCTTTTTCAATCACATTCAAGGTTGCAGCATCTAAGTCAGATCCAAATTTAGCAAATGCTTCCAATTCACGGAACTGTGCTTGGTCTAACTTCAATGTTCCAGCGACTTTTTTCATGGATTTAATTTGTGCTGATCCTCCTACTCTTGATACAGATATCCCAACATTAATTGCGGGACGAACTCCAGAGTTAAAAAGGTCAGACTCAAGGAAAATCTGTCCATCCGTAATCGAAATTACGTTAGTGGGTATATAGGCAGATACATCTCCTGCTTGTGTTTCTATAATAGGAAGTGCTGTTAGCGATCCACCACCTTTAACGATGGGTTTTAATGAATCGGGAAGGTCATTCATCCCTTTGGCGATTTCATCATTCGCAATTACTTTTGCAGCACGCTCTAGTAATCTAGAGTGTAAATAAAATACATCTCCAGGGTAAGCTTCCCGTCCCGGTGGGCGTCTCAACAAGAGTGATACCTCGCGATAAGCTACAGCTTGTTTGGAAAGGTCATCATATATAATCAAGGCTGGACGGCCTGTGTCTCTAAAATACTCCCCAATGGCTGCTCCTGCGAAAGGTGCGTATACCTGCATTGGGGCTGGATCGGATGCGTTGGCAGCGACAATTGTCGTGTAAGCCAAAGCTCCTTTGTCTTCGAGTGTTTTTGCAATTCCTGCTACAGTAGAAGCTTTTTGCCCTATTGCAACATAAATACAATATACTGGTTCGCCAGCATCATAAAATTCTTTTTGATTTAAAATTGTATCAATACAAACAGTAGTTTTCCCTGTCTGACGGTCTCCAATAACCAATTCCCTTTGTCCCCTTCCAACAGGAATCATCGCATCGATTGATTTTATACCTGTCTGTAATGGTTCGTTTACCGGTTGTCTAAAGATTACCCCAGGTGCTTTCCGCTCCAATGGCATTTGATAGGTTTCTCCTTCGACAGGACCTTTTCCGTCAATTGGAATACCTAAAGTATTTACCACACGACCAACAATACCTTCTCCTACGTTAATAGAAGCAATTTGCTTGGTTCGTTTTACAGTATCGCCTTCTTTAATTTCTTTTGAAGGTCCTAATAATACAACACCCACATTGTCCTGTTCCAAGTTGAGTACCATTCCATCAACTCCATTTTCGAAGGTTACCAATTCTCCATATTCAGCATGGGTAAGTCCATAAACACGGGCAATCCCATCTCCTACTTGAAGTACCGTCCCTACCTCATCCAAAGATGCTATAGCTTCAAATCCTGCTAATTGATTTTTTAATATTGCTGATACTTCAGCGGGCTTAACTTCTGCCATCTTATTGTATTTTAAAAATTTATTGGGATGTAATCAATTCTCTTTTTAGTCTTTCCAAACGATCTAAAACGCTTGCATTGTATTGTAAATCACCAACTCTAAGAATAAAACCACCTTTAATCGTAGGATCGATAATATTTTTAAGTTGCACTTTCAACGAGGTTAATAGAGAGGCTTTTTCCAAAACTTTCTTTTCTACCTCTTGGGTCAATGCAACTCCTGTAATCACGGTTGCCTCGACAATTCCCTGGTGCTTATCGTAAAGCGCTGAATATTGAATAGCGACTGCTCCAAGAATCCCTTCTCTTTTGTTTGTTGACAATAACGAAAAAAGACTTTGTGTAGTTTTTGAGTTGCTCTTGAAAACCTCAGCCATTATTATGCTCTTTTTAGATCCTGATAATATAGGATTGTCAAGTGCGGCTTCTAGTTGAGGACTTTCATTGATTATTGAAAGCACTGTTTGCATTTCTTTTGCAACTAATTCCTCTTGTTTGTTTTCCAAAGCAAAGTTTAAAAGTGCTTTGGCGTATCTCAATGCTGCGCGACTAGATTTCATAAGTTATTTATAAAGAAGCGTCCTTTAATAATTTTTCAACCAAACTGGTCTGTTTGTCTATGTCCTCTAACTCCCCTTCAATCAATTTCTCAGCTATTTCTAATGAAATCTGAGCTACTTGGTTTTTAAGTTCATTAATAGCAGTACGCTTTTCGTTTTGAATGACGTCTTGGGCTTGTGACAAGATCTTATCAGCTTCTAATTTGGCGTCTTCTTTGGCCTTAGCCAATAAATCCGAACCGGATGTTCGGGCTTCTTTTAACAAAGCTTCTCTTTCTGCTCTGGCCTCTTGTAATATCTTTTTATTTTCTTCTTGTAAAAAAGCCATTTCTTTCCTGGCTTTGTCTGCTGAAGAAAGTGCATCTTTAATAGACGTCTCTCTTTCATTAACCGCATCCAAGATTGGCTTCCAAGCAAACTTTTTTAATAAGAGTATTAACCCTATAAAAATAAAGAATTGCCAAAAAAATAACCCAAAAGAAAATTCACTGATTAATTTTTCCATTTGAAAAGTTTTTAATCAATATACTGCCCTTGAAAACCATTCCAAGGTCAGGCTATCGTTGGTTATTAAACTGCAAATAAAGCTGCGAACCCAATACCTTCAATAAGGGCGGCAACGATCAACATTGCTGTTTGGATTTTTGCAGATGCGTCTGGCTGACGACCGATCGCTTCCATTGCTCCTTTACCAATAGATCCGATACCAATACCTACTCCGATTACTACTAAACCTGCTCCTACAATTGCTGGAATTTCCATAATTAACTATTTATTAAATTATACATTCATTATTTAATGATCATCGTGATCATGTTCTTCTACTGCGAAACCAAAATACAATGCTGACAAAACTGTAAAAATATATGCCTGTAAAGCTGCGACTAAGATTTCTATGATTGAGATGGAAAAGGCCAACATAAATGAAAGACTTGATCCAAACCAGTTTTTAAATACAAATATTAATGATATTAAGCTCATCAATACGATGTGACCTGCAGATATGTTTGCATACAAACGAATCATTAAGGAAAAAGGCTTAATAAGGACACCCAGCAATTCGATAGGAGCCAAAACAATTTTCATCGGCCACGGCACTCCTGGCATCCAAAAGATGTGTTTCCAATATTCTTTTTTACCGGATACATTGGTAATGACAAATGTGATAAGTGCCAAACAGAATGTAACGGCGATATTTCCTGTCGCATTGATTCCGAGTGGTGTTAATCCCAAAAGGTTTAAAAACCAAACAAAGAAAAATAAGGTTAAAAGATATCCCATAAACCTTCTGTGGTGTTTTTCTCCGATATTAGGAATTGCAATTTCATCGCGGATATAAATTACAATTGGCTCGAAAAAGCGACCGATTCCCTTTGCCACCATTCCATTTTTTTTGTAAGAATCGGCTAATCCTTTAAAAAGAAAAAACATAATTAATGCTGTGAATAATAAACTAACCACTCCTTTGGTAATTGATAGATCTAAAGGTGCAATGTTAGTGGCGTGATGCGAGTCGTCATGATTGATTGTTCCAGCTGCATCAGTCTTATAAATTTTACCGTGATCTAACTTATAAAAGCTATCTCCAACGTGTGCTAAACTTTCTCCATGATGAAGTTTAGAAGAAGAAAATATTTTTAACCCTTCATCCCAAAGAATCACTGGGAGCGGAGCGCCTATGTGTACTTTTTTTCCTTGCTCATCAGTGTAAGAAAGCAGAGTGAAGTCGTGAGTGTCTTGAAGGTGGTGAATAATATATTCTTTGATTTCAGCTTTGAGGTTGTCCCCGCTTGCTGATTCTTTTACAGTTTCTTTTGCGCTAATAGAAGTTAGACCTAAAAGGAAAAAAATGAAAAATTTCGAATATAGTTTTTTTGGCATACCGGTTATCAAAACTTTAACTCGTGTTTAAATTTGGTGCAAATGTAAGTTATTCAAAAAATAAAATAAAGGACTTTCGGAACATATTTTGACAAATTCGTTTCAATCGTTCAACTGATTGAATTTAAAAACTTTATTAGCTGCCTGATTTCAATAAAAAGACAAGAGACATAAGGTACAAAAAACGTCATAAACTCTTGACGTTCCAAAACGCCATCGGTTTTAAATAGTGGGTAAATCAACGCAAAAAAAAGTAAAAATTTAAGCCCACTAAACAGTAAAAAAAACCAACCCATTTGCGTTTCATCTTTTCTGGAGACATAGGCCAGCGACAAATAAAAAAATAGTGCGGTGAGTACGTTAAATAAGTAAGATGGTATAATGTAGTGTTCCCAAAGTGGATATTCAATAAAAAAAAGAAAACCCAAATGAATCCCAAACACAAAGAAGCTTGACAAAGTCAGGATTAAAGAAAACTTAAAATAATAATTTAACATAAAGGGTCATAAGTTTTTGTTTTGCCTTTGAATTAAAACCAAAATGATAATCATCCCAAGAAGAGCGCATAGAAGTGTGGGGACATTGTTGATTAATGACATCTTAACTTCGATCCACTTTCCCAGTTGGATCATGAGGTACATTGTGATTGCAATTTGAAATGCAAGTCCAGAAAAAATCAGCCAATTTTTAGGCCTTTTTTTCATGTTGCTTGATTTACCTGAAGTACTTTTACTTCCTCACGGTTTTTATCAGATTTCATCGAACAAGACGCATTAAATTTCGCTCCAGATTCTACGATAAGTTTACCGATAACAACCTCTCCATTAATGTCACTGGTTGATCTTAGGTTTAGAGCTTCAGAAACATAAATTTTCCCTTGAATTTTTCCTTCTACATCCGCACTTAAACAATTGATAGATCCGTTGACAAAACCTTCTTTGCCAATAACGACTTTGCCTTTGGTTTTTATGGAACCTTCCAAGACGCCGTCAATACGGAAATCTCCCTCAGAGATAATATCTCCTTTAACAGACGTTGTGTTTTCTAGTCTACTATGTTGTCCGCTTATATCACTATTTTTCATAGGGTGTCAAATTTTTGTCTTTTAAAAGTTTCTGATATTGTGTAGACAAAATTACAAAATTATTTGTAGTTATGATTTCCTTGTTTTCCGGAATAAAATTTTCTTTCCATACATTAAGGTCTCTTCGATCACTTATTCCATGTAAAACTAAAAAAACATGGTCTTCATCAAATCGGTCTTGAGAAAAAAACCAGTTCGCTTTTGGATTGCGCTCTAATTCGGCTTGAAGGTTTGTTTTGGTTAAATTTAAACCTAAAGAATCTTTAGTGTTGTATTTAAAAATCCATTTGTAATTTTTATAAATCTTATTTTTTTTATTAATAAAGTCTGGTCTTGAGATCTGAGCTATCATTTCCGCTGCCTTAATGGCTTCGGGAGTTTCAGGGTATTTGCTTTGAATTTTATTTAGCGCCGCTTCCCATTCAGGAATTCCCTTCAACCTTCCCTCCGTGTTGGCCATTAAAAGTTCGAGTTTGGGAGCAAAGTTGGTGCTTCCCAAAAGAATTGAGGATGCCTCAATCTTTTCGTTAAAGCTGGAAAAATCCTGAGACAGGTAGTCCTTTAAGAGGCTTTCATAAATTTCCTCTGGAGAATCAATTTCTGATAATTTAAATCCTTCCGGATTACTTATGATCTTACCATAAGCTGTTTCGGGATAATCCTTTACAATCCGATCAAAATAGATGTTTGCCAATACAGGAAGCTTATCCTCATAAGTTTTATAAAGGTGGTAAAGCGCGGGAGCCATTATCTCTGGAGGTGGGTTTTGATCAATCAAATGTTCTAATCGGTTTCTAGCTAAAACTAGGTTTTTAAAGTTTTCTTTGTAAATCATCCCCAATTGAAGATAGGAATTGTCGTTTAGGCTCTTGATACTGTCTTTTTCTTTTTCAGTACTCGGTAGGGAAGCGACATAGCTTTCGGGGGTTTGCACAAAAATCTCTTCTTCTGAAGAAGCTGTTGCAGTTTGATCTCGGGTCTTTCTGATATTACTTAAACCGGCTGCTATTCGCCAATTGTCAACATTGGGACGATTTCCCCAACTGGATTGAAACTTTTGTTGCCCCTGAATAACAAGTGTCGGGTTGTAAAAATAAAACTGATTGGATGCTTTTGATCTTGACAGAAATGAAAATGCGCCTTTTTCTTCTTCTTTAATAGCAGCAAGTGCCTTTAATTCTTTTTGTTTAATGAAATCTTCAAAATATTTTATTTGAGCGGAATCACTTAATGAAGTTAAATAAAGTAAACTGTCAGTGGTCGCAACGATTCTTTCGTATTTAACAACTCCGCTTAGATTATCCCGCTCCCGTTGAGAACTTTTTCTGTCGCTCGTTCCTTCCGGGTACAAGGCAATCAAACTGTCCAAATAGGCGCCTGCAGATGGATATTCTCCATTGTTAAAATGATAATCTACCAAGTCTCTATAGTTGGCTTTCCCTGTTGGAAAATCGATGTATTCCGAGCGATTTGATTGAACTAAATAGTGTCTCCCCAAGCTATCTTGGCTTTGTTTAAGATAATATTGACCCATTGCTCTTTTAATCCAGTGCTCAAATGGTTTGTTTTCGTAATTATTGTCAAGTTTTAGAAACTCAGGAATTGGAGAAATACTGTCGCGTTGGTATCGAATCTGCAGCCTTTTTATTTCAGCATTTATCCAATATTTCCTTGGGCTTTTCCTTTTAAGATTCACGACTTCGCTATAGGCCCATGCCGCGGAATCGGTTTTTTGAAGTGATTCGAAAAGCTGTCCAGTAATAAAAAGAAAGCGGCCTTTTTTTGCCTTCGATTTTGCGGTTACAGCTGCGCGTTTGATGTAATATAACGCAGAATCTAATTGTTTTGTGTTTATAAAAGCTTGGGCAATTGTTGAATTTGCAGGACTATGGAATTTACCATTGGGATTAAGGTTTAAAGACAAACTCCTCAAATTCTTTATCGCCAATTCTTCGTTTTTTAAACGAAGGTTGGTTTTTTCTCTCCAGATTCTTCCTTCAACGTATGTTTTGGGATCTGCATAATTTTCAAGTAGATAATTGAACGCTTCCAGCGCGGGGAAAAACCTACGGTCATAATATCGCGCCTTCCCCAAAAGCAGATAGGCTTCATCAATTTTACCATTGCGTTGAACGCCTTTGATGTTCATGGAGTGTTTTTGAATGGCTTTTACCGCCTTCTCCTCAGCCTTTGCAAAACCTGGAATTATGGTTGTATTATCAATGTTTTCGCCATTAATGGCAATGGGCTCAACCGGGAGGATTTCAAAAAAATTGTCGTCGTATACCTGATCTAAAATAGAGGTGCCGATGGCAAAGGCTTCTTTACCATTAAACAAAACATTGTATTTGGTCGTAATGAAATGATACTGCCGATTAACAAATCTATTCTTCTCAGTAGCGCAAGCAGATAGCAACACCGAGATCAAAATAAATAAAATGAAAAGTCTACAGCTGTTTTTCAAGTAGGAAAGTTTAATTGTAATAACTGATAATCAAGGGTTTTAGTATGTGATTGATGAATAAAATATTATTGAAAGCCTTTAATGGTTTTTACAAGGCATTCCTCACTTTAGTAAATAACACCTTTAAATTTAAATATTTGAACAAAATTTGTGCTAAATCTCCAAAATTTTATTGTTGTCATCCAGTGTTTTTAAAATATCTTTGTGATAAATAAGCTTAAAATTTAAACTAAAAACACATGTCAGACTTCTTTTCATTGGTCATTTCAAATATTGAACAAAATACCTCAAATTCAGTTATCTTATCATTTGAGATTCCTTCTGATCAAAAAGAAAAATTTAGTTTCAAATCAGGCCAGTACCTTACACTTGAAGCGGAGGTTAACGACCAAAAAGTTAGGCGGTCTTATTCAATCTGTAGCATGCCGAAAGAAGCGCTTCAAGTCGGGATCAAACAAATTCCAGAAGGGGTCTTTTCTTCTTTTGCCAATAACGTGCTTCAGATTAAAGATAGCATCTTAGTCGGTTCTCCGCAAGGCCGGTTTTTATATGATCCTAGTGGCGCTTCAGAAAAAATAGTTGCTTTTGCTGCCGGAAGTGGTATTACGCCAATCATGTCAATAATTAAAACAGTGCTTTCAAGTCATCCTGAGAATGAATTTTCTTTGGTCTATGGAAACAAAACTCCTAAAGACACCATGTTTCTTAACGAACTTAAGGAGCTAGAAAAAACGTGCGAATCACGATTCAAAGTCACTTGGGTTTTCAGTCAATCAAACGAAGAAAATAGCTTTTTTGGGCGAATCGACGCCCCAGTGGTGAAAAACTTTTTAAACAACTATGACAAGTCCGTCGATCATTTTTACCTCTGCGGCCCTAAACAAATGATCAATTCTGTATCTGATACGCTCATCGAAAAAGCTGTTTTAAAAGAAAAAATTCATTTTGAATTATTTACTGCTTCTGAAAAAAAAGAGGTTGCAGCTGTCGAAAGCAATTCAAGAAAAGCGTCATTAGAAATTATTTACGATGAAGAGTCCTATACGTTTGAAAACGCGAAGGGGAAAAGTGTTTTAGACGTTGCCCTTGAGAACAAAATTGACGTCCCCTATTCTTGTCAAGGAGGTGTTTGTAGTAGTTGTATTGCTAGAATTAAGGAAGGAACTGTAACAATGGATAACAATCAGGTTTTAACTGACGAAGAAATAGAAGAAGGATTGATTCTGACTTGTCAAGCTCACATTAGCAGTACACACCTTAAAGTAGATTACGACGACGTCTAGTTTTTAAAACTAATTAATAATTTCTAAAGTTTTTTCAATTACGGTCAAAGGAGTTAATGATCTAAAAGCCTCTTCATATCCTTTTGGGATTTTATTCCCAAAAACAGAAGTTGGGATTTTGGGGTATTTTTTTCTATCCAAAAGCAAGGAGTTTGTTGCGGGTTGATTGAACGGAGAAAAACCACAAAAAGGATGTGTAAGCCCCCACAAAGTTAGCACTGGAGTTCCATAATTTGCCGCCAAATGACCATTGGCAGAATCCATAGAAATCATTAAATCCAAGTGTGGCATAAGGTCGAGCTGGTCTTCAAAAGAAATACGTCCAGCAGTAGAATAAACGTTTTCATAGGACCTCTCCCAAACCTCTAATCGCTCTTTTTCGACAGCTCCAGCACCAAATAAAAAAATTTGAAATTCCTTTTCAAGGGAAGCGATCACTTGCTGCATTTGATCCAAAGGGTACCTTTTACCTTCAAAGGAAGTAAAAGGAGCGATGCCGATCCATTTTTTATTTTTGGCTTCAAAATGTGTTAGAATGCTTTTGGGGAATTCTCTTTTAAATGAAAACTCATGAGAATCTAATTCAACTGGAAAACCAAGCTTCCTTAAGACGTCTGTATAACGATAGATTGTTGGCGTCAGGGGTTGAAATTTCTTGTTTGAACTTCTAGTCAATAAGCGTTTCTCCCGACGGCCTTTATCAATTTTTTTTACTTTAAAAAAAGTTAATTTAAAAAACAAAGACAATAAATGAGTTCTCAAAACCGAATGTAAATCTGCTATTCCAGAAAACGGAATGGTTTTAAGTTCCTTAAAAAGGAGCCACAACCCTTTGATACCCTTGTGCTTTTTACCAAAATCTACTGGGTGAAAATTGAAGTTTTCAAACTCTCTAAATAATGATTTTGTAAAAGGCCTCCCGAGGAAAGTGATTATTAAATCAGGATACGTTTGATAGAGGCAACGGATCACAGGAACCAGCATCGCCACGTCGCCTAGCGCCGAAAAACGAATTAGCAACAAGTGATGCGGATTCCTCATTTTGTTTTATGATTTGTCTTTATACAAGATCGGATTCAAAGAATCATCATTATACATTTTCATTTGTTTGTAAACTTTCATGTATTTTCTGCCGTCAGCAATGTCCTCCAAAAGTTGATCAATTGCACTGCACAAGTCTATGCGTTGGTCCAGCAGAATACTTAATTTAATATTGCAGCTCTCTTTGTGTGCTGCAGAGGCGCTTTCGCGATTGACCTCCTCCTCCATGTGATAGATTTTCAACTCTAAAATTGACAAGCGATCAATGGCCCAGGCTGGACTTTCTGAATTTATCGTAGCATTTTCAATTGCATTGAC
>Ga0209711_10001432_pt1 | contig 23157 bp, 4 predicted proteins | sample ArcticOcean_MG_C_7_FD_187441 | JGI IMG/M metagenome (GOLD analysis project Ga0209711, IMG submission 187441) | Marine microbial communities from western Arctic Ocean - ArcticOcean_MG_CB11_88 (SPAdes) (version 2) | ecosystem: Environmental > Aquatic > Marine > Oceanic | place: Arctic Ocean...
TAAAACAACTGAAAACATTTTAGATAGTAACGGTTTAAACATGGCAGGTATTACTGTTAAGTGGAATGACCAAACTAACTCAAGTTATTTTGAACAGTTTGTTAAGATTATGAATTCGGCATTGCCTTTGTCTAACTCAATTGGTAATCCTTTAAAGTCTGCATTAATTGCAGATGTGCAAACACAAAAATATCGCTTAAATGCTACAAACACTGGGCAAGCAATTTACCCGTTTACTAAACGTGTTGAAGGGGTAAGCACACGTTTTGAAGTAGTAAGTACTGACATATCAGGCGAAAACGTGTTAGAGGAAGCGCCACTGCCTGGCAACAGTCCTGCATTTTTGTTTAGAGATGATGGACAAGGAGCTGGTAGTAATAACACTGGATTCTTTATGCATTTCCGTCAAGGTAAACTTGAGACAGGAAACTTTGCAGTAAGTAATCCAACTCCAAATCAAGCAGTACAAATTGATGCTGAAAATATTAACGACAGTGATGTATGGTTATTTGCATTAAATAGTGCAGGCTTTGAAAGCAGTGAGTGGACAAAAATTGACTCTACTGAAGGCAATAACGTTATCTATAATAGTTTGTTTAATAAAACTAGAGACGTATTTGCTGTAACAACACGCATTGGCGACAGAATTAATTTAAACTTTAGTGATGGTGTGTTTGGAAACTTAGCTACTGGCAACTTTAGATCGTATTACAGGACTAGCAATAATCTACGTAGTGTGATTACTCCTAGTGCAGTAGGAACAGTAAGCATTGATATTCCGTACCAGTCGAGAAACGGCTCAGCGCAAACACTTACAGTTGGTCTTAAATTAAATTACACAGTTAGTAACGGTACCGCATCAGAAACTAGTGCAGAAATTAAACAAAATGCACCAGCAACATATTATACACAAAACCGTTTAGTTACTGGCGAAGATTATAACATTGGTCCGTTAGCAATTAGCCAAGACATTATTAAAACTAAAAGTTCGAATAGAATTTCAAGTGGAATAAGTCGGTTCTTTGACTTAAAGGATGCAAGTGGCAAGTATTCAAATACTAGTTTGTTTGCAGATGACGGCATAATTTATAAAGAAGAATTTGCCGAAAAACAATCATTTACTTTTGCAACACAAACTGACATTGAAGGTATTATATATAATACTATTGAAAGCATATTAAGTAGTGCAACTGCACAGAACTTTTATCTAGCAAAATATCCAAAAATTATAGTAAGTGATCTTAACGCAACTTGGTCTCAATCTAGCACAAGTACAAATAGATCATTAGGTCTATTGCAAGATACTGATAGTAATGCATATACTGTAGGTACGTTTACTGCTAATAGTTTGCGATTATTAGAAGCAGGCTCGATGTTGAAGTTTGTTGCTCCTACTGGCAAGCACTTTATGCCCGACGGCACATTAATGGAAGACAGCAGTAGCGGAGATCATTTAGGAAAAACAACATACAAATGGTGTAAGTTAATTTCTGTAACAGGAGACGGCACAGTAATAGACGAAGATGGCATTGCTCCTATTTCAGTAAACGATGTTATACCGACAGGCGCAGTACTACAGCAAGTTATACCAAATTTTTCTAAAGTATTAATTAATGACATAAAGACACAATTAATTGACCAAACATTTGAATACAAGGATTTTGCACTACGTTACGATCAATATGACAGACAGTGGAAACTAGTATTAGCACAAGACATTAACACACTTAATGCATTTGCTACTGGTAAAGCAGGCGACATAACAGGTGCTAATTTAGATTCAAGCTGGATGCTATACTTTAAAACAGACGGCGAAAAATATACAATTACATATCGAAATTTAAGATATGTAATGGAAAGCGCAGACGAAATTAGATTTTTCTTTGACGCTGCTGATAAGATTTATGATCCGTCAACAGGACAAATTGTTAGAGACAAAATTGATATATTAAATATTAACCGTAAGCCTGGCGAACTAGTTCCATTTACTAGAGACTTTAATTGGACAATTACAGACGCTTATAGAGACGCAGAAGGATACTTAGATAGTCGTAAAATTCAAGTTCAATTTATTGACCTTGATGATGACGGTGTAGTTGACGATCCTGATATTTTTGAACAAATTGTCGGCGAAGAAGATACAACTATTCTTACAAAAGACAAATTAATATTCCAAAAGAAATACACCACAACTGACGGTGTAGAAGATTTTAAATATTTTGCAAACACAACTGCTGAAATTATTGTAGTACAAAACGAAGCAGCTATTGCTCCGTACAGTGCTAGAGTAGAAGGACAAATATTTTACTTAATTAACGAAGGTATTTTTAGGAAGCTTAATAAACTACTAAACAATACAGAAATTAATACAGACTATAAAGCATTCTTTGGCAGAGCAGATTTAAAGTTCCATTATGTACATGTTGCAGACAGTGGCTATAGAATTGATCCAAGTGCAAGTAACATTATTGATACTTATATTTTATCTAAAGCGTACGACATGCAAGTAAAGCAATATGTTGCTGGAACACTTTTAGTACAGCCTAAGCCTCCTAGTAATGATGAATTATTTAGAAGCTATGGCAGAGAAATAAACAAAATAAAAAGTTTAAGTGACGAAGTTATCTATCACCCTGCAAAGTATAAAATCTTATTTGGCGACAAAGCCCCAGCAGATCTGCAAGTTAAATTTAAGATTGTTAAAAATGCTGGTGTAGTTATCAATGACAACGAACTTAAATCAGACATTATTGAAGCTATTAATAAATTCTTTGATATTGAAAATTGGGACTTTGGAGAGACATTTTACTTCCAAGAACTTAGCGCCTATATTATAAACCAGCTGTCACCAAAACTGGTAAGTATACTAATAGTACCGCGCCAAACAACACAATCGTTTGGTAGTCTATTTGAAATAAAGAGTGAGCCAGATGAAATATTTGCAAGTGCAGCGAAGGTGAGTGATATCGAAACAATTGATCAATTAACAGCAACTAACTTACAAGCAAGCGGCGCAGTAATTAACACTGTTGCAACTAGCATAACATCAGGAATATCAAGCAGTGCATCAACACCTGCAACAACAACTACTACAACACCAACAACAGGCGGAGGCTATAGTTACTAATGGCTAAGAATGATAGAACGAAAGCGCACTACCTGTTCCAGGACAGAACAATAAAATTACTTCGAGTGATTTTTTACCTAAGTTCTTTAGAACACAGGCTAACAAAAAGTTTTTGCAAGGCACACTTGACCAACTTATACAACCTGGTGTTGCTGAAAAGATAAATGGTTATTATGGTAGAACAACTGCTAAAGCATATAAAGTAACTGACAACTATATTGATGATGTATCAGCTAATAGAACTAACTATCAGCTAGAACCAGCGACAGTTATTAAAGATAACTATGACAATATAACTTTTTATAAAGACTACAATGACTACATAGGGCAACTTGGTGTATATGGCGCAAGCGTAGATAATCACAGTCGTTTAAACAGCCAAGAAACATATGCTTGGAATCCAAGCATAGATTGGGATAAGTTTGTAAACTTCCGCGAGTACTACTGGATGCCAAACGGTCCACTTAGTGTACAAGTTAGAGGACAGAGTAGAGATGTTGTTAGCACATACACTGTAACTACTGAAGACCAAGGCGATAATATTGCTTACATATTTAACGACGGATTAATACGTAACCCAGAATTAAATCTTTACCGAGGACAAACATACCGTTTTGAAATAGATGCCCCTGGACATCCTATGTCAATTGCTCTTAGTAGAACGTTTACTCCAGGTGCGACAGTTGACACTAATGTTAGTACATTGTATACTGACGGTATAACTGTGTATGACAAAGATGGTAATGTTACAACTCTTAGTTATATTGAAAAGGGAGCAATTGAATTTACTATTCCATCAAACGCTCCTGACGTACTATATTATATTAGTAAAAATGCTATCGATACAAGTAACTTTATTAAAATTTATGACATTGAAGAAAATACATTTCTTAATATCGGCGAAGATGTATTAGGTAAGAAAACTTATACTAGTGCAAACGGCGTTGCGTTATCTAACGGAATGAAAGTTAAATTCCAAGGCGATGTATTGCCTGCTGAATATAACACTAACGATTGGTATGTAGAAGGAGTCGGCGACAAAATTAAATTAATTAAAGATCAAGATTTAATTATTCCAGCTGCATACAGTGATATTAATCGTATAGCATTTGATGCTGATAACTTTGACACTATGCCATTTTCTGATGCAACTGCATATGCAACTAATAAAGACTACATTGTCATTAACCGCGCAACACCAGACAGAAACGCCTGGAGTCGCTACAACAGATGGCACCACAAAGATGTAATTTTAAAGAGTTTTGAACTTAATAATTTAACAAGAAATGTTAACGAAGAAAATAGAGCGAAACGTCCTATTATAGAATTTGAAGCAGGCTTAAAGCTACACAACTTTGGAGCATATGCTAAACAGGATGTTGACTTAATTGATACATTTACTACAGATGTGTTTAGTACTATTGAAGGACAAATAGGATATAATATTGACGGCATTAATCTTGCTGATAATATGCGAATTTTGTTCACAGCAGATACTGATGTACTAGTAAGCGGAAAAATATACCAAGTTAAATTTGTTAACATTGGAAATAACAGACAGCTTAGTTTAATTGAAACTAGTGATACATTACCTATTGATCTCGAAACAGTGTTAATTACACAAGGCGTAAAAAATGCAGGTAAGAGTTATCACTACCATAACGCTAAGTGGACTACTGCACAAGAAAAAACAACACGTAATCAAGCTCCTACATTTGAATTATGCGACATAAATGGTAACAACTACAGCAATGAAACTTATTATGGATCAACTACGTTTAACGGTACTAAGTTATTTTCATATGCTGTAGGCACAGGAACGGTAGACACTGAATTAGGATTTGCACTAGATTATAAGTCTATTAATAACTCAGGTGATATTGTATTTGATTTTAACTTACTGTCAGATACATTTACTTACCAAACAGATGATAATTTATACACACAAAAAATTAATGGCGGCTATTTAAAGAAATATAGTTCACTTACTAAATTTGCTTATGTAAATGGATTTAGTAGCAAGCCTACTATTAGTAAACAGTATGTTATAAACGAATATGCTGCAACTGCCATTCAGGTTAATAACTTTGAAATTAATGTCTACGATAACTCCAGTAGTATTGCAGATTTAAAAGTAGTTGTGTTTGTCAATAACAAATTACAATTAATAACTACTGATTACACAATTAACACAACTTCTGCAAATGCAGTTATTACATTTGTAAAAGATTTAGTAGCTGCTGATGTTATTAAAATTAAGACAGATAGTAAAGCTATTAAAAATTCTAATGGCTATTACGAGTTTCCGTATAACTTAGAACGCAATCCTCTAAACGATGATGTTAACCAATTCACACTTGGTGAAGTAATAGATCACGTTGATAGTATGCTAGAAGATATTCCAGGATATGCCGGTAGTTACTTAGGATCAAGTAACTTGCGTGATTTAGGTGACCTAGATGAATTTGGTAAACGCTTTGTTAAACACAGCGGACCAATTAACTTACCGCTATACCATGTAACTAATAAAGATTACAACATTGTAAAAGCGTTAAAATATTCTAAAAAAGAATATTCAAGATTTAAGAAGACTTTTTTAGACACTGCGGCAACATTAGGATATGACGGTCCTATTAAAGAACATGTTGACCTTATATTAAAAACAATTAATAGTGATAAATTAAAGTCGCAGCCTTTTTACTTCTCAGACATGCTGCCTGCTGGCGCATCTAATAAGATAGCGTATACTATATTAGATAAAAGAACAACAGAGTATCCAATTACTGGAACTTTTAATTTATCTAAACTGAGCGCAGCAAGCACAACTGTATATTTAAATGGTACACAGTTAACTTATTTGAAAGATTATAATTTTAATATTCCAGGATATGTTTCAATTAGTGCTGGACAAGTAGAAAACGATTTAATTGAAGTACACGAATATGATAATACTGATGGCAGCTTTATTGCTCCTACTCCAACTAAGTTAGGATTATTTCCAAAGTATTATCCTGAGCTAACTATTGACGATACTGTACTTGCTGTAGAGCCAACAACTACTGGCCCATTTAAAGTATATGGCGAAGACAGTGCAACTGGTACTAGAGGCTGGTTTTATCCTGTGTACACAGCTAAAAGTGCAGCAGGCGTAGGTACTGCATCGAAATCACATGTATTTACAGGAATGAATAAAATATTTTATATTCCTACAGCTGACGCAACACTTGGCGGCAATGACAATATCGAAGTTACTGAATACTCAGTTGGCGTTGCTTTTATTAAGGGCCATGACGGCAGCTATATTAAAGCGTACAAAGACTTTAGAGACGAGTTACTATTAGAACTAGAAAAAAGAATTTTTAATAATATTAAAGCAGAATATTCAACTGATAGGTTAGATGTTAATACCTTCATCGGGGGAGAATTTAGAGTTAATGAATTTACTAAAACTGAAATAGATAATACGTTGCTTGGTGATTTTACGCAGTGGTTGCAGCAAAATTTAAACAATCAAACTTATACAAACAATACGTTCTACGACAGAACTAATAATTGGACATTTAACTATCAGGATACTACTTCACCAGCCGGTAATATAAACCCGGGATTCTGGAGAGGCATGTATTCTAGAGCATTTGATACTGACCGTCCTCACAGCCATCCGTGGGAGATGCTTGGCATCTCTACTAAGCCATCTTGGTGGAACACAGTTTACGGACCTGCTCCGTACACTGGCGACAACTTAGTTTTGTGGAAAGACTTAGAAGTAGGTCGCATCGCAGATCCTCTTAATACTAGAATTGATCTCAACTATGCTCGCCCTGGATTAACTAACTGTATACCAGTTGATAGTAACGGTAAATTGCTATCGCCGATAAACAGTAAGTATGCTAAAGATTTCCAGATACAAAGTGCAACACAAAACTTTAAATTCGGCGATCATGCACCAATCGAAAATGCGTGGCGCAGAAGCTCCGAGTATCCGTTTGCTGTACTAACTGCAATGTTGTTAAATAAACCTGCTAAAACAATGGGCTTAGGATTTGATGTTTCTAGGATATCTAAGAATTTAGCAAATCAATGGGTTAACATAGATACAAATGCTCCTATTGTTATTAAAGATTTAACATTGCCAAACACATTTGATTCAGCTACACGAATTAATACAGCAGGGTTAGTAAACTACATTTATAACCTTGTAGCAAGTGATATATTATCAGTATATAAGAGTTATAAAACTGACTTGTCGCTAATTACTAACCAAATTGGTGTTAAGATTGCTGGATTTACTAGTAAAGAAAAGTTTAATTTGATACTAGACAGCAGATCACCAACTCAGTCTTTAACACAAGACGGTATATTTGTCCCACAAGAAAACTATCAAGTATTTTTAAATACAAGTAGTCCTACTGAACTAGCAATATACAGTGGTATTATTATAGAACGAGCTGAACTAGGTTATATTGTAAGAGGATACAATTCAGAAAAGCCATACTTTGAATATTATGAAGCACTAACTGGGTCGTCTGCAAATATTGTAACAGTTGGCGGCATATCTGAAAAGATAGTTCCTTGGGATACTAATACTGCCTACATTAGCGGTGAAGTAATATTGCATAATAATGCATATTACAGAGTTATTACTTCTTTTACTAGTGACACAACGTTTAACACTAACGATATAGTTAAGCTTCCTGCACTTCCTCTTACTGGCGGAAGAACAGCAGCATTTAAGAAAGATTTTAATACTGTATCCTTTAAAAGAGTCCAATATGGAACACGCTTTACTACAGCACAAGATGTCGTTGACTTTATTTTAGGCTACAGTGTAAGACAACAAGCGATGGGATTTAGTTTTGAAAATGTTATTGAAGGATCTAATGCAGTTGAAAACTGGAAGCAAGCAGCAAAGCAGTTCTTATTCTGGACAACACAAGGTTGGGCAAACAACTCACTGATTGCATTAAGTCCGGGCGCAAACTTATTAGAATTCCAAAAAGATTATGTTATAGTTGATAATATTAAAGACGATTTCTACGGATACAGTATTCTTAAAGCAGACGGTTTATTTTTAGATTCAGAATTTAATAGTCTGTTAAGAGATCAAAATAGTTTTGGTATCGAAACTATTGGCACTGACGAAGGCTTATACCATGTGTCTTTACCGTTAATACAAAAAGAACACGTTGTATTAATAGATAATACTACAGACTTTAACGACACAATTTATAATCCAAGCACAGGTTATAGACAAGAGCGAATCCGCGTTAACGGTTACAGATCTGATGATTGGAATGGCGGATTAAATATTCCAGGATTTGTATATGACGATGCAAGCTTTACAGATTGGACTCAGTGGAAAGATTATAAGATCGGCGATATTGTAAAGTACAAGCAATATTACTATGTGGCAACAATAAATGCTACAGGGTCACAGAACTTTAATTCAACTAACTGGTATCAGTTAAGTGAAAAGCCTGAGTCACAGTTAATGACTAACTTTGATTACAGAGTTACACAGTTTACGGACTTTTATGATTTAGATTCAGATAGCTTTGATACTGAGCAGCAAAAAATGGCACAGCATTTGATAGGTTATCAAAAGCGCCAGTACCTTGCTAACATTATTAATGATGATGTAAGTCAGTTTAAATTCTACAGAGGAGCAATTGCAGACAAAGGCACAATGAATGTGTTTACTAAACTGTTTGATGCACTTGGCAATACTGCTGATAACTTAGAATTTTACGAAGAATGGGCAATACAAGTTGGTCGTTATGGTGCAGTTGATGATGTTGAGCAAGTTGAATTTAACTTGCTGCAAGATGATATCCAAGAGTCTCCGCAAGCAGTTGAGCTTGTAAACGCTATACCTGAAACTAACTTTGATAAGATTTATAGAATTAAACCAAACGAAGTATTTGACAAGCCTGCAGGATATACTCACGCACCGTTTCCTACTAAGACACTAACTAATGAATATATTAGAACTGGCGGCTATACTAACGAAGACGATGTTGACTTTATTGTTGGCAATTTAGAAGACCTTGCAACTGTTGATACTAACCAAATTAGTTTAGGTGATACTATATGGGTAACTGACACAGACAATAAGAACTGGACAGTTATGCAACTAACACAAGGAACTGTTAATGTAGTTGGTGCAGACACAGTTGCTGCCACTTTTGCAGTTAACGGATTAAGTTTAGTAGAACTAACACTAGATAAGTGGGTAACTGGAATATTTGCAGCAGGCGACTACGTTGGCGTCCGTGGCGCACAAGAGTATAGTATTAATGGATTATATGAAGTTGATAATATTAATCTTAATAAAATACAAATAAGAGTTCCTATTGACAGCACCATTTCTTATTTTACAATTGAAGATAATAGAAGTTTTGCAATGTCTGCTCTAAGAACTATAAGAGTAAGTAATGTTGCAGGAATTAATGCTGCAACAAATCAAGATATTTATAGTAAACAGCGATTATGGATTGATACTTATAAGAGTGAATGGGCAGTATTAGAAAATAATTCTGTATATTTAAATTCTCAAGCAATTACAAATCCTTCAGATTATGACAGTACTGATCAAGGGTTTAGTGATAGTATTGCTGTAAACGAAAACAATACTAATGTTTTTGTATCAGCACCAAATGACTTAAACGGCAAAGTTTCAGTATACCGTAGAACAAGAGAACAGTCTAATTTATTATTAGACCAAGAAATTATTATAGATAATAATGACTTGTTTGCTATTGCAGATTCTGACTTTGGAAAAAGTGTTGCAGTATCACCGGACGGAGAATATCTTATTGTAGGTATTCCGCAAGCTAGTAATGTTAAGACTAAACTAACTTATAAAACAGACGCAAGCACAGGCGCAAGCACATTTGACTTCCAACCAAACGCTGTGTATACTAAAAATAACATTGTACGGTATAGAGAAAGTTTATGGAAAACTAATAGGTCGATACTTCCACAGATTGCAAATCAGCCATTTAGTACTTTTGATACATATGTAAATCTTGCAAGTGCAGCAGATTCTGATAGTACAACTTTAAACTTGTTAGTTGCAGGTGATGCAGGGTTGCCAGGAAATTCGACAACTCATATGTTAGTCCGCGCTCCTAAAGATATGTATATTGGCACAACAGCCGGCGATACAATTAACTTATTCTGGAACAGACGTAGTTACACGTATCCTACATTAGATACTTTTATTCCTTTTGAAGGCTTAATTCCAGAATTAACACCAGAGTTTATAAGTCAAGATCATACGATTGTTGAAAAAATTGACCATGTATTTTTTATTGACACTTTTGTATCATTACCAGTTGTGGGATCTATAGTAACAACTGATACAGGTAGTGCAGAAGTAGCATATGTAGGATCTCGTAGAGATAGTGCAGTTGTTTATGTTAAAAACACAAATGGTGTATTTAATGTTACTGGTGAAATGTTTATTAATGAATTAGATTTTGTAGGATTTTACACAGAAGAATCGACTTATGCTACTAGTACTGCCATAGATGGCTACTGGATGATTAGCACAGGATTTAGTTATTCGAATAATAGTGTCTATTATGATACCGGCCGAGGCTTGGTATATGCCGATGTTAAACTACAAGGATCAGTAAGAGCTCTTAACGAATACTATAACATTCAAGATACTGTTGGCGCAATTGGTGTATATGTAACTAACAAGAACCAAGCAAGTTACATCGAGCAATTATCATATCGAGGAGATCCTGCAGGTGCCGACGCACAAGATGGCGTTGAAAGAGATTTACCAAGTAATAAATGGGTAGCTAGAGTAGGTAAGACATTTAGTGATTATTTAACAATTGGTGAAACACAAGAGTTCCGTTTGTACAATCTTGAAAACAGAGTAATTGATGTTGCAAGCCCCGGATTTTCATATGATATTCTAAACAAGCAACAAACCGTTGTTGATCTATGGGACGGCTATATTGACTTTACATTAACAGAATTTGACTTTCAAGGATTTGCATTTGAACCACAAATTGGTGATATTCTTGAAGATGTGCAAACACCTCGAGACGGCGCAGGAGGCTTGGCATTAACAACAATTAGTACAAGTACTGCTGAAGTTGTGTTTATAAAACGTAACTTTAACGCTGTGAGAGTTTATCTAAAAATTGCAACAGGCAGCTGGATAGAACAATCAAATATTGGACGTTTCCAGCTTCGCAGAAAGGCAAGTGTTGCGTTACGTGGCGCGACAGATGCTGACCGTACAATTGGTACCATAACAGATATTAATAACAGCATTGTGCTAGGCACATCACTAGTCGGCAAATTAGTAGTATTCGAACATAGTAGTAACTTTAATATTGTTACCACACCAACAATTGTTGATGAAGAATATTGGTTCTTTGATGAAACTACAGAAGCAGGCGTCCAACGATTATCAAATCCTCCATATAGTTTAAACAAAGATTATACACAAGTATATAATATCCCTGCTGACGCAACAGGAACAAGTCCAACTGTAGCAAACGAAGGTGCTGTTGCAATTTACAGAAGATTAAATGACGGCACTTACAGATTCCAAAATGTATTAATATCAGAGTATAGAGCAGCAAATAGAAACTTTGGTGATAAAGTTGCAATAGTACAAACAGGAAACTTTTACACGCTATTAGTCAGTAGTAATAGTGACACTACTATACCAGTAACTGACTCAACAGGCAGAAGATCGCAGCCAGGCTCGATTGAAATATTCCGCCATGGCACAAAAGCAACTGACAGCTTTAAGGGCGAATACCAAATAACAGCATACGCAATTGGCGACATTGTAATATATAAAGACGATTATTATATTTGCCGCAAAGTAACAACAGTATCACAAAATGTTATAGTTGATCCAATATACTGGAATAAAATTAGCTGGCAGCACGGCAAAGATGCAAACTATCGCGGAACATTTAACAATACATACACTTATCGATCAGGTAATATAGTTGTACAAGGTAATGCACTATGGAAAGCAAAAACTAACATAGCAATTAATGCAGCAGTTCCAAGTGCATCAAATAACTCATGGTCAAGCGTTACAACTGATGTTGATTATGTAGGTTACTTGCCAAACTTAACTGCAAATGCATTCTATAATGAATCTGTATTTGATCCTATTGAAAATATAATAGAGTTTAGTAAGAGCTTCGATGTTAGTAGTGATGCGCAAGTACTGGTTGTGACTAGTACACAAACTGATAATACAAGTACAACAAATACAAAACTTGCAATTTATCGCGCAGTTGGAAACCAATTTCAGTTAGATCAAATAATAGCTGCACCAGATAATGTTACAGCATGGGCAGATAAAGTTGTATTAAATCCTGCAGGAACACAGATTGCAATTAGTTCAATGTTAGCTGATACAAATAAAGTTAATCAAGGCGTTGTGTATGTTTATACACAAGCAGCTGGTACATTTACTTTAACACAAACACTAACTCCACCAAATAACGAAGAAAGTGAAGGCTTTGGATTTGGCTTAGATTTTGGAACTGATAACTTAGTAGTATCAAGTTTAAACGGTGATCAAACAATTCCGACAACGTTTGACGTTGCTGTATTCACTGCAACTGAAGATACTACAACAACTTTTGATAGAGAGTTTACAAACTTTAGAAATATTAAACTCGACAAGGGCGTTGTTTATGTATACGAAACTATTGATAACAGTTTGATATATTCAGAGCAGTTTGTATATCCACTAACACAAACTACATTCGGCGAGAACATTTATGCTAACGGCAACCACGTTTATATTGGCATGCCAGATCAGCTAGTTGGCGCTGTAGAAGACGCAAGCGGCAATAAAGGACAGCTACTTGACTTTAGAAAAAATAAAAACACATTTGCATGGAACGTTATTAGCGAAGGCATTACCCCAGTAGATGTAGATAATATTCGAGGCATGTTCTTATACAACAAACGAGAAAACAGCATTGTAAGCTATATTGATTATATTGATCCAGTACAAGGTAAAATAGCTGGTCCAGCGGATCAAGAAATTACATTTAAAACTCCGTTTGATCCTGCTGTATATAACACAGGTAGCCTTTTAGATAATTCAGTTGATCCTAATAGAGCGTGGTGTGAGACACACGTTGGTCAAGTATGGTGGAATATTAATTCTGCTAAATTTGCTCATGCATACCAAGGTTCAACTACATTCCAGAAAAATAACTGGAATAAATTAACACCTGATGGTAGAATTGATGTATTTGAATGGGTACAAAGTAACTTTATTCCTAGTGTGTGGGATAGTATAGCAGATACTCCAGACGGACTTGCAGCTAAAATTAGTGGCACAAGTTTATTTGGCGATGAAAGGTATTCAACTAAAATAATATATAACGAAGTTAGTAAAACGTTTAACAATGTATATTACTTCTGGGTAGTTAATAAAGTTACTGTACCTATAATGGAAAACAGAAAGTTAAGTATCCGTGACGTTGCGGCACTTATTGAGAATCCAAGAACACAAGGTTATCCGTTTGTAAGTTTACTTTCAGATAGTAAGTTTGTACTTAATAACTTCGACACGTTTATTGATAGCAATGACTTAGTTTTAAACATTAAGTATTCAACAGGGCCTAAGAAAGTACAAAATGTACACAGCCAGTATAAACTAATATCAGATGGATTAGACACAAGTAAGCCTGATGCAGATATTGAACGCAAATGGTTTGATAGTTTAATTGGGTTCGACAGCAATAATAGAATTGTTCCAGATCCAACTATATCCGTTAAAAATCGTTATGGTGTACAAAATCGTCCAAGACAAAGTATGTTTGCTAATAGATTTGAAGCACTAAAACAGACTATTGAAAGAATAAATTTAAAGTTAGCTGAAAATCTTGTAGTTGACCAATATAACATTTCTAAATTAACTCAACTTGATGTTGCACCAACTGCAATATCACAAACTTATGATTTAGCAACAGACACATTGTCTGAACTTACATTTGTAAGTACAAACAAAATTACACCTGCTACACTAACGCCTGTAATTACTAATGGCAGAATATCAAGAATTAACATTACTGATGCAGGCAGAGGCTATAAAGTAGCTCCTAGCTTTAAGGTTAATGGTAAAGGTACTGGAGCAGAATTTAATATTACTATTAATAACCTAGGCCAAATTACTTCAGCTACTATTACTAATGCAGGCAGCGGATATGATGCAACTGCAAGTATTACTGTACGTCCATTTACTGTGTTAGTTAACGCAGACGAAAGTATACAAAACAAATGGGCATTGTATTCGTGGAACGGAACAGCATGGTATAGAAGAAAACTACAAAGTTACAATGTAGCATCGTATTGGAATTATACTGACTGGTATGCTACAGGGTATAATCAATTCTCAAATATTAACGACACTATAGCAGGTTCATATCAACTGCCTAGTCTAACAAATAAGATTGGTAATATTGTAAAAATTGAAACAGTAGGAACTGGCGGCTGGGTATTAATGATAAAAGTAGATAATCAAGATACTGAAGACTATACAATTAATTACGATACTATTGGACGTCAAAACGGCACACTCCAATTTAAAGATACGTTGTACGATTACAGTAAGAATACAGTAGGCTTTGACAACCGTAGCTTTGATAGTAATTTTTATGATAATAACCCAAGCGTAGAATTAAGAATTATACTCGAAGCTATTAGGGATAATATTTTTGTAGGCGAGTTAGAAGTTGAATATAATAATTTGTTTATGGCTGCATTGCGTTATGTAATGTCAGAACAGCAATCAGTTGATTGGATGTTTAAAACAAGTTTTGTTAAAGCAAAACATAACAGAGAAACATTAAGTCAAAAAGACATAACATTTAATAATGATAATCTTGCAAGCTACCAAGACTTTGTTGAAGAATTTAAACCTTACTCAACAAAGCTAAGAGAATTTGTTAGCGAATACAATGCAATAGATCCTACAAATAGTAGTGTTAGTGACTTTGATTTACCTCCAGTATATAATAGTATTACTAACACAATTGATCCGAGTAGAGCAATTATTGTAGACGGCACAATTAAAAGAGCAAACTTAGACACTACAAGTTATCCTAGAAAAAACTGGAATGATAATCATGGTTATCAAATAACTGGAATTAAAATAGGCAATGGCGGCAGCGGATTCACTTATGAACCTGTTGTTACTTTAATTGGCGGCAACGGAACAGGCGCAACAGCAAAAGCATATTTAGGCTATGGAAAAATTACTAATATTAAAGTAACAAATTCTGGTACAGGATATACAAGTGCGCCAACAGTTGTTATAACAGGCTCACAAACAGCAACCGGCACGCCTGCAATCGCAACTGCTGTTTTAGGTAACGGATTAGTAAGAAGTCCAAGTGTTAAAATTAAGTTTGACAGAACAAGTGGAACATTTACATTTACTACACTTTTAAAATCTGAAACATTCTCTGGCACAGGATTTGAAAATAGATTCTTCCTAGAGTGGCCAATGGATTTAGATACTAAAAAGGTTAGTGTATATGTAGATAATATTTTACAGCTACGCAGCAAATACACATTTGCGAATATCGAAAATACTGACAAAACTTATATTAGAGAGCAGGGTAAGGTATTATTCACAACTCCCCCAAAAGTAAATGCAGTTGTAAGAATAGACTATAATATCCCTTTAAGTATGCTAAGTGCTGAAGATAGAGTTAAATTTGCTTACAATCCAATTGCAGGAATGTACGGTAAAGACTTAGCACAGTTAATGACAGGCGTAGATTACGGTGGCGTTGAAGTACGTAGCTTTGACTTTGATGGTCCAGCTGGATTTGACACAGCTGGCTGGTATACAGATAATTGGGATGAGTTTGATAGTACTTTTGAAGATGAAGTATTTACAGCAGATGGCTCAACAATTGCAGTACAGTTAAGTGCTCCGCTAGTAGCCGGAGTTGTTTATAACCTTTATAAAAACGGTGTAAGAATTGACGATCCTAACTTTAGTTTAGGAACTGCAACTAATGTAAATGCTATTACAAATAGTATTACAGGCGATGGCGTAACCGACATAATATATGTACAAGACTTAGAAATAACTTTGTTAGACAACGATATATTTGTTGTAAGAAAATCAACAAGTGATGGTAGTGTTATTCCTGATACTAACAGTTATGATACTGCACTAAGCGGAGGAAACTTAGCTTACTCGACTGCAAAAGGTATTAGTGCAGAAGAAATTATTGTAGATGGTGACGGATTTGTTACTCCTACTACAAGTGGCGGTCCTGAAGAAGTAGTTCCTGGACAGATTCTTGACACATTAGACATTAAAGTGTTTACAAGAGATAGTGCAGGACAAGGAATTATTCATAGTCAAAGTTATACTATGGATAGTACATTAACTTACGACTTAGGTGTTACACCAAACAGTAAAGATGCAGTTATTGTAAAAGTTGCCAATGTTATATTACCACAAACTAACTATACAATTAATTGGATTAATAAAACTATAACATTAGACTCTGCAACTATTGGAGCAGAACTTAATATTGTAACAGTTGCACAAGGTACACAAAACATACTAGACTTTGGACAACTGTTTGGAGATGATTCAACTACTGATTTTGAAACAACAGTTGATTGGGAAGTAGGCACAAATGTTTATGCAAGCATTAATGGTGTGCAACAACCAGTTGTAGCATTTAAGTCAGAAACAACTCCTAAGACAGTTATTAGATTTGCAGAAGTTGTTGTTACTGGTGCAGTAGTTAATTACACTGTATTCGCAGCAGATACGCAAGTTAATTATAGTCAAATTACTAAAGATACATTTGCTGGCAACGGCACTGACACTGTGTTTACACTGGCAAATGCACCATTATATGCTATTCCTTCAGAACATAATATAATTGTTAAAGTAGACAATGCTATATTAAATGCAGGATATAATATACAGTATACAATCCCAGCAAGTAGCCAAAGAGAATTCCCAATGGAGATATTCCAAATCCCAGCAGGTAGTCTTGATGTTTCTGATGTTAAGGTATTCTTAAATGGGGCTTCAATTACAACTCCGCTACAATGGCGTTTTGAAATTGCAAACAGTAGTATTATACTTGCAGACGAAATTGGTGCTCCTGGCGACTTACTTGAAATGTATGTAATTACAGATGGAGATTACAGAATTGACGGAACTACTGTTACTTTAGATACTGCACCTGCAAATGGCGCAGTTGTTGAAGTAATTCAATTTACTAATCATGATTTACTAGGTCTCGAGCGTATTAATTATGAAGTAGTAACAAGAACTACTTTAATTGAAGCAGATGTTGATTATATTACATATAACAGATTAACAGTTGGCGAAATTGCTTTACGTAAGCCTGCTGTTGATGCACAGTATGTATGGGTAAGTGTAAACGGAGAGTTGCTAACGCCTAGCGTAGACTACTATGTAACTGATGATAAATTAAAAGTGCAGTTAGTTAGTCAGCCAGCAGCAAACGATGTCATAGACATTATTCACTTTACTGCACCAGTTAGTACATCTAAGTTTGCATATAGACAGTTCAAGGATATGTTAAACAGAACACACTTCAAGCGTTTAGATACTGCACCTGCTAAACTAGCACAAGATTTAAATTATTATGATTTAAGAATTGAATTAGACGATGCAAGTGAGTTAGCAGAACCAAACAAAGGACAAAATTTACCGGGTGTAATCTTTATTAACGGCGAACGTATTGAGTATTTTGTAAAACAACAAAATACATTGCGCCAGTTGCGTAGAGGAACATTGGGCACTGGTGTTAAATCGTCACACACAATTAATACCAAGGTGTACGATCAGAACATAAGTAAAACTGTTCCATATAAAGATCAAACTTTAGCTTATAATGTACCAAAAGCTACTGTAGACGGTCTTACAGCAACGTTTGAGATTGGCTACCCAGTAGCATCGATTAATGAGATTGAAGTGTTTGCGGCAGGTGTACGTATGCGTAAGACTACGTTAGATGTGTTTAACCCTGTAACAGCATTAGATAGTCCAGAAGGAGATGCTATAGTTGTAGCAGACTTTACATTTGATGCTAATACTAATGCAATTACATTACTAGCAACACCTGCAGAGAATACAAGAGTAACAGTAGTGAAAAAAGTGGGCCAAAGTTGGACTACAAACGGTACATCATTAGGTGATACAGAAAATAGCATTGCAAGATTCTTACGTGCCGGAACATCTGAGCTACCTGAATAAATACAGTATAGGAAAAAACATATGAGCGATAACATGCAAGACACAAACGGAGTATTAGTTCAGGGACATATTAAGATATTTGACCCTGAATCACAAAAGGTATACATTGACAAGCGCAATGCAATTCACTATGAAAATATGAGTATTGCACTTGCTGAAAGTTTGAGCAATGCTGGCGCAGGATTTATATATGAAATGAGCTTTGGAAACGGCGGCACGAGCGTTGATCCAACTGGTATTATCACGTATCTAACACCTAATAGCACAGGAACAAATGCAAGTCTATACAACCAAACCTATACTAAGGTTGTTGATGACAGAAGCGTAAACAACACTGATCCTGCAAGAAATAAGCTAGAAACTAGGCATGTTAGCGGAACAAATTATACTGATATTGTTGTAAGTTGCTTACTTGATTACGGTGAGCCTAACGGCCAAGATGCATTTGATACTGCAAGTGCAACAGACAGTCCGTATGTTTTTGACGAATTAGGCTTGCGTAGTTATAGTGCTTCTGGCACAGGAAGATTAATGACACATGTTATTTTTCACCCAGTACAAAAGTCACTTAACAGATTAATACAAATTGACTACACTGTACGTGTACAAAGTTTGGCAGGGTAAGGGATAAAATATGCCATATATAATAAATTATACTGACACTGTTAATAAAGGCACAATAGTTGTTGCAGATAATACGCTCAACAGTGAAACTACTTTAAGTTTTCCAGGTAGAGGAACAACAGCATACGGTCAAGCAGTAAATGAAAACTTTCTGCACATATTAGAAAATTTTGCAAATACTACTGCCCCGTTACGTCCAGTAGAAGGACAACTTTGGTATGATTCTACTCAAGGAGTAGATCAACTTAAAGTATATGACGGAACTAACTGGGTTGCTAGTGGCGGACTTAAAAAGGCTAGTGCAGCACCGGCAGTAGCAAATAGCGGAGCAGGCGACTTATGGGTTAATACAGAAAGCCAACAGCTATATTTGTTTACAGGAAGTACATGGGTGCTAGTAGGACCAGACTTTAGTGATGGACTATTAACAGGAGCACAAGCACAAGCAATTGTAGGCACAGATGATATAACATATAATGTTCTTGCAATTAAAGTTGAAGACCAGCCAGTAATTATTATTAGTAGCCAAAGTTTCATTCCAAAGGTATCAATAAAGGGATTTAGAACTGGTATTAATCCTGGTATGAATATTGCAAATGAAGCAATTATTGGCGTACAAGCATTAAAATATTACGGCACAGCAGAAAAAGCAGAAGCATTAGTTGTTGGTAATGTATCAGTTGCAGCAAGTAACTTTTTAAGAGGTAACGCAGCAAGTAGTACAGACTATCAATTAAGTGTTAAAAGTAATGACGGCGTTAAAATTGGCACCGGCGGACAATTAAGTTTAGGTATTGATGGCGAAACTGGAGTTATACAACATAACACAAGTGGCTCGAGTATTGACGTTAGGATGCGCAGCGGTAACTTAACACCAACAGTTGTAAGTATTAATAGTGATGGCAATGTTGGAGTTAATAATCCTGCACCAGAACAAGCAATTGACGTTAGAGGTAACATTAAGATATCTCCTAAGACAGGAGAAGCTGAAACAGGCGTGTTACAGCTTACTAGTACTGAAAATACTACTACAATTAGTGAAGGTAGTATAGTAACCACTGGCGGCGCCGGCATTGCCCAAAATTTAGTAGTCGGCGGCAACATCTTAATGAAAGGCAATGGTGAACTTGCGGCTGGATTTATACAAACTGGCAATATTTCTCCTGATGCTTCAGGCACTCGTAATATTGGTACATCGGTTAACAAATATTCAGAAATACATTCTACAACATTCTTTGGTAATATACAAGGTAACGTAAGTGGCACAGTTAGTGGCAGAGCAGGTAGTGCAGATAGGCTTGCTAGTGCTACAACATTTGCACTAAGCGGCGATGTCGCACCAAACAGTTTTGAATTTGACGGACAAACTGGCGGAAGCACAAAAACTTTTGCAGTAAGTATTGCTGACAGTTTTATTAGTAACAAGACTGTTACTTATGATGCAGGCAACGCTGACGAATTACTATTAAATGTAACTACTGGTACTACTGGCGTTCGTAGAATTACAAAACGTAACTTCTTAAAAACAATTCCACTGGTACCAGCAGGCGCAATGATGCCATTTGGTGGCGAAGAAGCACCAAATGGATGGTTGTTATGTGATGGTAGTGAAATTGCTAAGTCTGACTACAACGATTTATGGTTAGCAATTTCGCATAACTTTAAAGATGCTAGTTTAGTTAGTGACAATGGTGTTGCTAAATTTACATTACCAGACTTTAGAGGCAGATTTGCACTAGGTCTTGACAACATGGGCGGACCGAGCGCAAACAGAGTATCTAATATTGCTGCCGACGCAATCGGCGGCAACGCAGGAGTAGAAACAACAGCAATTGCAACTGACAATTTGCCAGAACACGAGCATGATTTTGAAGGAGCAAGTGGTACCCAGTTTTATGGTGTTAGAGTTGGAGCAGGTGCGCCTGTTGATAACAACGCAATTTCATTACCAATTGAACCTGGACTAGGCGGAACACAAGGCATTGCAAGTAGTGGTGGCATAAAAACAGATGCAACATTAGGCACACCATTAAATGTTATGAATCCTTTCTTAGCAGTCAATTACATTATCTATACTGGAGCATAACATGAGTTATCAACTAAACAAAACAGACGGCACATTGCTACTAGACTTAATTGACGGGCAAATTGATACAGCTAGTACAAACCTTACATTAGTTGGTAGAAACTATACTGGTTACGGTGAAGCATTTAATGAAAATTTTATTAAATTACTAGAAAATTTTAGTAATACTGCTGCACCTAGTAATCCTTTAACTGGGCAATTATGGTGGGATAGTACAGACCAAAGATTACAAGTATATAACGGAACTGTATGGAAGTCAAGCGGTGGCCCGATTGTACAAAATACTCAACCACAGATGGTTGCTGGTGATTTATGGATTGATAACCTAAACAACCAAGTATATGCATATGACGGCACAGACTTAATGTTAATGGGCCCGCAGTACACAGAAACACAAGGCAAAAGCGGCTTTGAAATTGGCAGCATACTTGACTCACAAAGTAGATCACGTACAGTTGCAAATTTATATGTAGGCGGAACACTTACAGCCGTAATTAGTAGTATTGAGTTTACTCCAATTTATTCACAACGAATACTAGGATTAGTTACAGCAGCAAATCCAGATGGCATTATCAAAGTAGGTATGAATATTATTGATACTGCTAACTTTAAATATAGAGGTATTGCAGATTCTGCAAACGCACTTGTTACACCAGGCGGTGTGGTTAGAGGAGCTGATAGCTTCCTTCCATCGACAGCAAGTGGTATTACAACTGGTACACTAACAATTCAAAACTCAGGTGGGTTAACAATTGGACTATCACAAAACAACGTACAAAAAGTTGTTGGACCACGTTTTTATATTGAAAATCAACTTACGGACCACGATTTAAGTTTACGTGTTAAGTCAAGTAGCTTCGGAGCTATTTCAGTAGATGCAATTTATATAGATGCAAGCACAGCTAAAGTTGGTATTTTTACAACTAACAGATTGCCAGCATATACACTAGATGTTGAAGGTGATATACGCTGTACTGGTAATTTAATTGTTGAAGGTACTAGAGTTGCATTAGATGTTGCTACACTTAGAGTTGAAGATAAAATTATTGAAATTGGTGTAATGAACGACAGTACTGAGCTTACAGATGCTCAAGCAGATGAATCAGGTATTCAAGTTAATAGCCAAGGCGGTAGTAAAGACATACTTTGGAAAGTTGCTACAAATGCGTTTACGTCAAATGTAAACTTTGATTTATTAGGTACTAATCAGACTTATAAAATTGCCGGAGTTGATAAACTTACAAATACTTCATTAATTAATATTACTTCTGCACCAGACTTACAATTAGTTGGCACACTTACTGAACTACAAATTGATGAAATTAATATTAATGGTAAGACTATTAGTTCAACAAATGATATGGCATTAATATCAACAAATGGTATTGCTATAACAGGCGGCGGTGACATTAATATTACCGATGCACAAAAAATTACTGGTGTAGGTAAAGCAATTAGTGCAAGAGAAGCAGCACGTTTAAGTGTAGCTGAATCTACAACAGGCACAGTTACAACTAAAGAATATGTAGACCAAGAAATTGCTACAGATCCATTAGTATTCAGTATGGATATTACAGGTATGGGAACAGGAACTACACTACAGAATGCATTAGCAGCGTATTTGAATGATTTATACCCAGCCGTAACATTAAATTCTAACAAAATTGCACGTATACACACAACATCTTATGCTGGAGCAACAGTGCAAGGTGTGGATGTCGAAAGTGCAAAAAATGTAAGTTACATATCTGTTGATTCAAACGGAACACAGAATGAATCAGTAGTACAAGATATTGTTTTTGATGCAGGCGGCGCAAGCGGAACAGTTATCCTATCGCCGGGCAGATCATTAATGACTTACAAATCCAATGGAACTGCATGGAGTTTTGAGTCATTGACTGCGTACTAAGAAAAACGATAAATAATATAATAGCACTAGGGGTTACATAATAATGGCATATGCAATAGACAGATATAACAACACACTGTTAACTACAGTGGAAGATGGTACAGTTGATCAAACAACTGATCTTAAATTCATTGGTA
>Ga0209711_10001437_pt1 | contig 23117 bp, 25 predicted proteins | sample ArcticOcean_MG_C_7_FD_187441 | JGI IMG/M metagenome (GOLD analysis project Ga0209711, IMG submission 187441) | Marine microbial communities from western Arctic Ocean - ArcticOcean_MG_CB11_88 (SPAdes) (version 2) | ecosystem: Environmental > Aquatic > Marine > Oceanic | place: Arctic Ocean...
GTTGGTTTTCTTTTAAGTCTTCTTCTTTAATCATATATGATTCAAAGATAATATTTTCGTCAGGATATTCGTATCCCCAGTACCATTGGTAACCAACAGCTTTAATTGTAAGGTCAACTTTTGGGATCGTATCTTGTTTATACAAAATCTTAAACGATGGAACTGCCATCACTATTAAAATTAAACATGGAATTAGCGTCCACAAAACTTCTACAGCAACATTATGAGTTGTTTTTGATGGAACTGGATTTTTTGATTCTCTAAATCTTATACAAGTGTAAATCATAAGAAATAAAACAAAAACGCTAATCGCAATAATTATTGGAAGCAGAAGATTGTTATGGAAACTAACAATATCTCTCATGCTTTGAGAGGCTGCATCTTGAAAACCGAATTGCCACTGTTTAGGTTGATCAGCTAATGAACCAGTTGTATAAAGAGTTGCAAATAATATAAATAAAAAATTTTTCATAAGTCACCCACTGTATAAAGTGTCTTTTAAAAAATTAAACTTTAGTTATCGCGACAAAATATCAATTAATTGTGTAACTAACAATTGATAACGCTGAAATTACAGCAGTTTCAGATCTTAATATATTTTCATTTATTTTAATGGGTTGAACCGCTTCAAAAGCAAGAATCTGCTCCCGTTCCCCTTCTGAAAAGTCACCTTCAGGACCAATTATAATACAAGTTGGGTTGCTAGTTAATTTTTTTAAATCTATTTTTTTATTTTGAGAATTTAGATCAGTGAATATTAGATCCATTTTTTCATTACTTAAAAAATTTTTTAAAGAATGTGGTTCTTCAATAAAAGGTACATTAATTCGATTAGATTGTTCTGCAGCTTCTATAATTACTTTTTTTAATCTTTCTTTGTTAATTTTTCTAACTATCGTTCTATCAAATATAATAGGTATAAACTTTGTAACACCCAGCTCTGTTGCTTTTTGAATCATGAAGTTAAAATAATTTGATTTAATAGGTGAGAAAGCTAGCCACATTTCTTTCGTACTTTCTTTCTGTCTTAATTGTTTTGTAATATTAAATTCAACTATACTTTTAGATAAAGTTAAAATTTTTGCTTCCCACTCTCCACTACTATTAAATAAAGAGAAAATTTCACCAATCTTTATTCTCATTACCTTGGTAACATAGTGAGATTGTAGTTTATCAAGTTTAGCAGTTAAATTAAGTGATAAACTTTCTTTAAAAAATAATCTAATATTACTCATAATTGTTAGATTAATTTATGAAGAATATTAAAGCAATAATTTTTGATGCATATGGCACTTTATTTGATGTCCATTCTGCAGCTGAAAAATGTAAAGATAAAATTGGTGATAAGTGGGAAGGTTTTGCAAATTATTGGCGAACCACTCAATTAGAATACACTTGGCTAAGAAGTTTAATGAATAGACATAAAGACTTTTGGCAAATCACAGAAGACAGTTTAGATAAATCAATGAAAGCTTTTAAAATAAATCCTTTAATGAGAAATGAATTATTAGACCTTTATAAAATACTTTCTACTTTTTCAGAGGTACCAGAAGTTTTAAAAAGCCTTAAAGAGAAAAACTATAAACTAGGCATTCTTTCTAATGGGACACCATCTCTGCTTAACGAATTAGTTAAGAGCAATAATTTAGAAAATATCTTTGATGATATTTTTTCAATTGAAGAAGTTAGAATTTATAAGCCAGATTCAAAGGTTTATGACATGCCGATTAAAAAATATAAAATACAAAAAGATGAAGTTGCATTTTTAAGTGCAAACACTTGGGATGTGTCTGGTGGTGGAAATTATGGATACAGTACTATTTGGGTAAACAGAAATGATAATATTTTTGATAATCTTGATTACAAACCTAAAGCAGAAGTAAAAAACTTAAAACAGCTACTTGATATTATCTAATTCTATTTTCTTTAAAATTCTTATTTAGTTTTACTGAGATAGTTCGAGTATTTCTTTTATTCCATTCTGAAAAAGATTTTAATATTGGCATAACCGAAAGGCCAAATTCCGTAAGTGAATATTCAACATTTGGTGGCATTATTTGAATGACTTTTCTATTAACTATTCCATCAGCCTCTAACTCTTTAAGCTGTTTAGATAGCATTTGTTGTGTAATAGTTTTCAATACTTTTTTAAACTCACCAAATCTCATTTTTTTTCTTTGGAGTAAACTAAACAAAATTCTAATTTTCCATTTACCTCCAAGAAAGTAAACTGCTCTTTCTGCTGGACAATCTATTAAATTTTTCACGGTATGTTTTTGTATACTAGTATGATTATTATGCGTTATTGCATTATTGATAACAAAGCACTATGTACAAGTCAAACAAATTGAAAAGGTAAATATGAATAAAGGAGAAAGAGCAGGTGAAAGTGCAATCGCTGTTGAAGTTGAAAAAGATAAATCTTATTATTGGTGTTCGTGTGGAAAAAGTGCGAAACAACCTTTTTGTGATGGATCACACAAAGGTACAGAGTTTACACCTTTGGCATACAAGGCTGAAGAAACTAAAAAGATGTTTTTTTGCGCTTGTAAACAAACTAACAATCAGCCATTTTGTGATGGATCACATAATAAAAAATAAAGGAAAGAATGCAAAATTTAAATAATAAAGTTAATAATTTTTTTTCAAATATAGATGCATTAGCCTCTTTATTTTTTAGATTTGGAATAGGAATAGCTTTTATAATTCATGGTCTAGGTAAATTTCCTTTACCTCCTCAAGGATTAATTGAATATTTTAACTTATCGCCTGCTCTAGCATCTTTGGTTGCTTTATCAGAATTATCAGCAGGACTAATATTAATCATTAGTGGCTTTATTAAAAATCCTTTTGGAAATTTACTGACAAGAGTGGCAGGATTTGTGATTGTTATTATGATGATTAACATATTTGCTATTGCACACCCAGACTGGTTCATCACAAAAAAACTATTTACTAGTGAGCAAATATTTCTTTTAATTGGTGGAATTTATTTTTTAATTAAAGGTAATCGAACATAAACATGGGTCAAATTGAAGTAGAAAAGATAATAGAACCAGTTGCAGCATCAGATGGTGCTGGTGTTAAATTAAAAAGAAGTATTGGTACTCATCTTATTGATTATCATGATCCTTTTTTAATGTTGGATGAGTTTGGTTCTGAAAACAAAGATGATTATATTGGAGGCTTCCCTCCCCACCCTCACAGAGGAATTGAAACAGTAACGTATATGCTTGCTGGTGACTTTGAACATAAAGACAGTACAGGTGGCGAAGGAATAATGACTGCTGGAGATGTACAGTGGATGAAAACTGGTAGTGGAATAATTCATTCGGAAATGCCCGCAATGAAAGAAGGTAAACTTCATGGATTTCAATTATGGGTGAACATGCCCGCCAAATTGAAAATGACTAAGCCTGAGTACATTTATATTGATGCTGATAAAATGAGCACTCATAAAGATGATGATAAAACTATCAAAGTCATTGCCGGAAAGTTTCAAAATGTAGAAGGACCCGTTAAAGGTCACAATGTTGAACCTGTTTATTTTGATGTGGAGCTTGAAAAAGGAAAAGAATTTAACTTTGATCTTCCATCAACTCACAATTCATTAATATATTTAGTTGAAGGCGAAATTAAAATTGGTGATCTAGATCATGATGCTGTTAAAGATTCTACTTTAATTATTCTAACTAGAGGTGAAAAATTGAAAGTTTCCAGCTTAACAAAGGTAAAGTTTTTATTAATATCTGGTAAACCTATTGATGAGCCTATTGCAAGAGGTGGTCCATTTGTGATGAATACTAAAGCAGAGATCTTGCAAGCAGTGCAAGATTATCATAATGATACATTTGTAAAATAATGAAAACTATTAAAATTGAAAAATTTGGTGGTCCTGAAGTTTTAAAGATTAAAGATATTGAAATCGGTAAACCAGGTCCAAAAGAAGTTCTTATAAAAAATTTATCAATTGGTCTAAATTATATTGATGTTTATCACCGAACAGGTTTATACCCTATTCCTCTTCCAAGCGGGATTGGTTTAGAGGCGTGTGGAATAGTTGAAGAAGTTGGTTCTGAAGTTGATCTATTTAAAGTTGGTGACAGAGTGGCTCACTCTTCAATGCCAATTGGAAGTTATTCGGAAAAACAATTATTTCCTCAAGAAAAACTAGTTTTAGTTCCAGAAGGAATTTCAGATGAAATTGCATCTTGTATTATGCTTAAAGGAATTACTGCTGAATATTTATTACACAGAGCTTACCCAATAAAAAAAGGTGATAAAGTTTTATACCATGCAGCAGCTGGTGGTGTAGGTCAAATTTTATGTCAGTGGGCTAACGCATTAGGAGCTGAAGTTATTGGAACAGTTGGCTCTAAAGAAAAAGAAGCTATTGCTAAAAAAAATGGTTGTCACCACGTAATAAATTATACTGATACAAATTTTATTGAAGAGGTAGAGAAAATTGTAGGCAAAAATGGAGTTGATGTTGTCTATGATGGTGTTGGTATAAAAACATTTGATGGATCAATTGAAACATTAAAAATCAGAGGTATGATGGTAGCTTTTGGTAATGCATCAGGCTACGTTGATACTATAGATGTTAAGAAACATATTAATGCAAAAGGTTTGTTTTTTACTCGGCCTTCAATTGCTCATTATACGGCTACAAGAGAAGAATTAGTTGAATCTGCAAAAAAAGTTTTTGATGCTGTATTGTCTGGAAAGTTTAAAATTGAAATCTTTAAGAAATATTCTCTTAGTGATGCTAAAAAAGCACATGAAGAATTGGAAGCAAGGTTGTTAACTGGACCTGCCGTAATTATTCCTAATTAATCTAGATCGACATCCATATCAGACATATGTAATTTTAATGCATTTGTTGAAACTTGGATTTCTCTTAAAAAAACTAAGATTGAAACCATCATAGATAAGCAACAAGAACCAAATATTACCCTTGCTACAAAAATTTCATTTAAATAAAGAGCAAAAACTGTCAGTAAATTAAATAATAAACCAAATGCAGCAAACATAATTGTCCATTTTAACAAACCAATTCTTCCACTCAAGTTGATAAACTGCTTTTTCCATTCAGGTGGAATATGATTTTCATAGACATGTTCATCATGTAGTTGACGTATAAGCTTACTTAGTGAGTGAAATCTATTGCTATATATGTTCATTAACAACGGTATTGCTGGAAACATTAGGGCTGTAACTGTGTAATCTATATTCATACGAATCAATTTGATTATGAAACTAGCCTTTGCTATTTACAAGTAAATTATTATGAAACAATTAAACCTCTTTATTGAATTAATTAGATTAAAGAAGCCAATTGGTTTTATGCTTTTATTTTGGCCATGTTCGTGGGGATTAACACTTGCCTATGATTTTTCAAATAATTTGAACAATTATTTTTTTTATTTATCTTTATTTTTTTTAGGCTCAATTTTCATGCGATCAGCTGGGTGTATTGTAAATGATATTCTAGATAAAGAGTTTGATAAAAAGGTTGCAAGAACCAAAAATAGAGCAATAGCTTCAGGTAAAATATCAATCAAACTTGGATTATTCTATGCTGTTTTTTTGTGTTTTTTTGCATTATTAGTTTTGTTAAACTTTAATACTTTTACTATTATTTTAGCATTAGGCTCTATGCCTTTAGCATTCAGTTATCCTCTAATGAAAAGATATACATACTGGCCACAGCTTTTTTTAGGTATCACTTTTAATTATGGCTTAATTCTTGGGTGGGTTTGTATTAACAATCAGATAAATATGATGCCTGTTATTTTGTACTTAGGAGCCATATTTTGGACACTAGGTTTTGACACAATATATGGGTATCAAGACATAAAAGATGACGAGGTTATTGGCTTAAAATCAACATCAATAAAATTTAAACGAAATCCTAAATTATTTTTAATAATATGTTATTTTATCTTCACAATATCTTTAATCAGTGTTGGTTATTTTATGAAATTTAACGAAATATTCTACTTTTCTCTAATAATTACAATTTTTCATCTATTTTTTTACCAGATTTATAATTTTAATTACAAGAATTCAAAAAATAGTCTAAGAATTTTTAAGACTAATAACTTACTTGGTTTTATTGTTTTGTTTAATATCTTAATTGGAAAGATTTAAAATACTAATGAAGAAAATAGATATCTTAAAAAGACTTTTTTTTGGTTATACAAAAAAACATTTAAAAAAAATTTTATTATCATTTTTTTTTGCTTTACTAGTTGCTGGGAGCACCTCTGGTATTGCCTATCTTCTAGATCCTGCGATTAAAAAAATATTTATTGAAAAGGATCAATCTTTGATAATTATTATTCCAGTATTTATTGTTGTTGCATTTGCAACTAAGGGTCTCTCATTATATTTAGCTAAAATTTTAATGATAGGAGTTTCAGAAGAGGTAAGAAAAGATTTACAATGTGATATGTTGGCCAATCTAATCTCGGCTGATACAGCATTAATTGACAGCCAGCATACAGGAAAATTTATATCAAATTTAACTAATGATGTGGGTCATATAACCAACCTTGTTAGCACTGCAATTCTCAATTTATTCAAAGACAGTCTAACTTTAATAGGCCTACTCACAGTAATGTTTTTTCAAAACTGGAAGCTTTCATTAATAGCAATTATAATGATCCCTTTAGCTTCATATGCTGCAAAATCGTTGGGAAAAAGAATAGGAAAAGTATCAACAGAACAAATGTTAAAAGCAGGTATACTTAATACCTATCTAATAGAGATATTTAAAAATCATAAACTTATTAAAATTTTTCAGCAAGAAAAACATGAAAATGAAAGGGCTGAAAAATTTATTAACGATGTAAAAGAAAAGTCAAAAAAAATTGCTACTATTTTTGTTAGATCTTCACCAATAATGGAAAGTCTCACAGGAATTATGATTGCAATATTGATTTTTTATTCTGGAAAACTAGTATTAAAGGATGAAATAGATGTAAATAATTTTTTTTCTTTTCTCGCAGCAATGATGTTGGCCTATCAGCCTGTAAGATCGTTAGCTACACTTAACATTACAATTAGCCAAGGACTTTCAGCTGCAACTCGAATATTGCCAGTTATAGATGAAAAATCAAAATTAATTGAAAACAAAGATGATTTAGAAATTGAAATAAACAAAGGAGACATTGAGTTTAAAGATGTTTTTTTTAGATATGATGAAAAAAGAACAAAACCTACCTTAAACTCTGTCAATTTAAAGATATCAGGTGGTAAAATGACATCTATAGTTGGTCATAGCGGTGCAGGGAAGTCTACAATTTTGAATTTGATACCCAGATTTTATGAGGTAAGTTCAGGTGATATAGAAATTGACAATCAATCTATTTATAAATCAACGATAAAATCTTTAAGAAAAAATATTTCACTTGTGAGCCAGGATACAACTCTATTTGATGATACTATTAGAAGTAATATTGCTTATGCTAATTTAAATGCAACACAAGAGGAAATAGAGGAAGCAGCAAAAAATTCTTACGCTAGTGAGTTTATAGAAAAACTTCCAAATAAATATGAAACAATTATTGGTGAAAATGGAACAAGATTATCTGGAGGTGAAAAACAAAGATTATCGATAGCACGTGCAATGCTAAAAAAAAGTCAAATAATCCTTCTAGATGAGGCAACCTCTTCACTGGATGCAGAAACTGAAAGTAAAATTCAAGAGGCAATAAATGTTTTAACTAAAAATAGAACAACAATTGTTATAGCTCATAGACTCTCAACAATCTTAAGCTCTGATAAAATTTACGTAATAGATTCAGGAAAAGTTGCTGGTGAAGGAACGCATGAACAGTTATTAATTAATTCAACTGTTTATAAAAGTTTCTATGAAAAGCAAATTAGAAAAGCTTAATGTTTTTTGTCTATAGAGTATTAGCAAACTTAATTTTTTTATTTTCTCCTTTAATTATTTTAATTAGATTATTTAAAAAAAAAGAACATCCCAAAAGGTTTAAAGAAAAATTTTCAATTCATACTAAAAAAAGGTTTCCTGGAAAATTAATATGGTTTCATGGGGCAAGCGTTGGAGAAATACTAAGTGTAATTCCTATGATCCAAAAATTAGAGAAAGAAAGAAAAATAAAGCAAATTCTAGTTACATCAAACACATTGAGTTCTTCAAAGGTTTTATCCAATTTTAAATTAAAGAAAACAATTCATCAATTTTTCCCAATAGATACAAATCATCATAGTAATAAATTTTTGAACTACTGGAAGCCATCTGTTGTAATCTTTATAGATTCTGAAATTTGGCCTAATATGATAAATAATATTAAAAAGAAGTCTTTATCATTAATTTTGATTAATGCACGTATTACTAAAAAATCTTTTAAAAAATGGAAAATGTTTAAATTTAGTGCAAAGAATATTTTTCAAAAATTTGATATTTGTTTGTCTGCAAACCTTAAGTCAAAAAATTATTTAGAGTCACTAGGAGCAAGAAAAATTAAATATATCGGTAATTTAAAATTTTCACAAATAGAAAATAACAAAACAAGTTTAAATAAAAATATCATAAATGTGTTCAAAAAGAAAAAAATTTGGTGTGCATCAAGTACACATTATAATGAAGAAAATATTTGTGCCGAAACTCATAAAAAACTTAAATCTAAATATAAAAATTTACTAACAATTATAATTCCAAGACACATTCAAAGGGCTAATAAAATTAAAAATGAAATACAAAAATTAAGTTTAAAGGTTCATATGCATAATTCACAAAAACAAATTCATCCTCAAACAGATATATATTTAGTAAATAGTTTCGGCCAAACAAAGTCTTTTTTTAAAATTTGTAAAACTGTTTTTTTAGGTGGCTCAATAATTAAGCATGGAGGTCAAAACCCACTTGAAGCCGTCAGATATGGCTGCAATGTGATTCACGGTCCAAATATATGGAACTTTGAGGAAATTTACTCTTTATTAAAAAAACATGAAGTTTCTAATAAAATCATGAATTCAAGTCAATTAACTACTAAAATAGACAAAATCCTTAGTATGAAAAATAATTCTAAAAATATAGAAATTAAAATTAATAAACTAGGAGACAAAATTCTAAATTCTACTTTTAATGAGATAAATTATTTTATTAATTACCAATGAAATTAAAGAAACCTAAGTTTTGGGATGATAAGAAACCTTGTTTTTTATCTTATTTTTTTTTACCTTTAACATTACCAATAATTGTAAATAACTTTTTTTTAAAAAGAAAAATAAAACAATCTAATCAAAAAATTAAAAAAATTTGTGTAGGTAATATTTATGTGGGTGGTACCGCGAAAACCCCTCTTACTGTAAAAATTTATAAAATTTTAAAAGATTTAAAATATAACACCGCAACAATTAAAAAGTATTACAAGAATCAAATTGACGAACAGAAAATTTTAAACTCAAATACAAGACTGTACTGTGAAAAAAATAGAAATCTAGCATTAAGTCAAGCAATTAAAGATGGTGTGCATGTTGTTATCTTTGATGATGGCTTACAAGACAGATCCATGAGTTATGATTTAAGCTTTGTCTGCTTTAACAATATAAAATGGGTTGGTAATGGCTTTTTAATACCTGCGGGTCCTTTAAGAGAAAAGATAGAAAGTATATCAAGGTATGATGCCATTTTCTTGAATGGAAATGAAAGAGATAACTCAGATATTAAATCCGTAATTTGTAAATATAATAAAGAAATTCCAGTTTTTGAATCCACTTATAAAGCATCTAATATTGATCAATTTGATACTAATGCAGAATATATAATTTTTTCAGGTATTGGAAACCCAGAAAGTTTTAAAGAAACGGTGATAAATAATAAATTAAAAGTAGTTAAAGAATTTATTTTTCCTGATCATTATCAATATACTGAAAATGATATTAACAATATAACATTACATGCCAAAAGATTAAATGCCAAAATTTTAACAACAGAAAAAGATTATACAAAAATTAATTATAACAAAAAGTATGATATCAAATGCTTAAAAATAGAGCTTACTATAAAAGATGAGCAAAAATTAATTAACTTTTTAAAATTATATATATGAAATCTTTAAAATATTTTATTCAATTTTTAATAGTTTTTACTCTTTTTATTGCATTTAAAATCTTAGGCTTAAAGTTTTCTTCTTACATTTCTGGAAAAATTATATCTTTTATTGGACCATTTTTTAGATCTAAGAATCTCATAAAATCTAATATTTTAAAAGCATTACCAAATTTAAATAAAAATGAGATTAAAGCTATATCCAAAATGATGTGGAATAATTATGGGAGAATTCTTGCTGAATATATGTTTATAAAAAAATTTAGAATGTCAAAAATTAAAAATAATATTGAAATCATTGGGCAAAAAAAATTAGACATGATCAAAGAAAATAATGAGCCTGTAATATTTATATCAGGTCATTTTAATAATTTTGAATTGATGGCAATGCATTTAGAGAAGTCTGGAATTAATTTGGCTGCTATTTATAGGCCACTTAATAATAAATTTTTGAACTTTATAATGGAGAAAATAAGAAAGAAATATATTTGTAAAAACCAAATTAAAAAAGGGATCTCTGGTACTAAACAATTGCTCTCATTCTTTAAAAAAAAGACATCTATAGCATTAATGATAGACCAAAGAGTTTCACAGGGTGTAAGATCTAACTTTTTTAGACATGAAGCCTTTACGACAACTATTCCAGCTCAATTCGTAAAAAAATTTAAATGTAAAATAGTTCCTATTTATATCGAGAGAACTCAAGGTGTAAATTTTAAATTAACTATCCATGATCCTTTAGAATATTCAAATACTGAAACTATAGAATCGATTACCTTAAGTTTAAATGCTTTACTTGAAAAAATGATCTTAAAAAATCCAGATCAGTGGATTTGGTCACACAACCGTTGGAAGTAAAATTAACTTTTTTCTCTTTTTATTGAAGCCTCTACATATGAATAATAAGGCTCTTGCAAATCTACATTCCAATAGTTTAGTTCCTCTAATCTTATATTTTTTCCAGATACCGCGCATACTACGTAATCACCTTCTTGAATAATTTGAAAATTATTAGGTAAATATTTTATTTTGGCTAATTTTTTAATCATTTATAGTTTATATATTGTTACATGAAAGTTGGAATAATTGGAAGTGGTGGTCGAGAACATGCTATTTGCTATGCGCTCAAAAAATCAAAAAAGATTAAACAAATATACTGTTTTCCTGGAAATGCTGGAACAGCACAAATTGCAAAGAATATTTCTATTGATATAGAGGATTTCAATAGATTACATAATTTTATACTATCTAATAAAATTGATTTAGTTGTTGTTGGACCAGAAAAGCCATTAGTAAATGGTATAGTAGACTTCCTAGAAGAGCATAACATTACTGTATTTGGACCTAACAAAAGTGCATCACAGTTAGAGGGCTCTAAAATATTTACCAAAAATTTATGTGAAAAATATAAAATACCTACTGCTAAATTTGGTATTTTTAAAAATATTAATGATGCAATGCATTTTACAAACAATACAAATTATCCACTGGTAATAAAAGCTGACGGTTTAGCTTCGGGAAAGGGTGTTTATATTTGCGATAACAAAAATGATTCTAAAATAGCTATAAATGAAATATTTAATGGTAAATTTGGTATAGCCAGCAAGCTACTTATTGAAGAATTTCTCGTGGGAGAAGAGATGAGCTATTTCATAGTAACAGATGGTAAAACAATAAAAAAATTTGGTACAGCCCAAGACCATAAAAGAGTTTTGGAGGGTGATTTAGGAAAAAATACTGGAGGTATGGGGGCTTATTCTCCTTCAAGATTAATCAATGATGAGTTAGATAAAAAGATTACTGATAGAATAATAAAACCAACAATAGATGGATTAAAAAAAATTGGAATAAACTATAAGGGTTTTTTGTATGTAGGTTTAATGATTGTAAAAGGAGATCCTTTTTTAATTGAGTATAACGTTAGAATGGGAGACCCAGAGTGTCAAACAATTCTGCCAAAGCTAAATTCAAATTTAATAGATATTTTTTTAGCCTGCTGTGAAGGTAAATTAGATAAATGTTTAATAAAATGGCATGATAAAAAAAGCTTGTGTATTGTTTTATGCTCAAATGGTTATCCAGAAACCTTTAAAAAAAATTTATTAATAAAGAACATAGAAAAAATAAAACTTAATAGAAATGAATATTTATATCACGCGGGTACAACGATAGTTGGTGATGAAGTTTTTTCAAATGGAGGGAGAGTATTAAACTTTGTGTGTGTATCTGAAGATTTTTTAAAAGCACGAAAAAAAATTCTTAATTTAATGAAACAGCTTTCTTGGGAGAATGGCTTTTATCGTAAAGATATAGGTTATAAAGCAATAGATTAATGAGGATAATATCTGGAACGTCAAAAGGTAAAAGGTTATATGAACCAAAAGATCTTCTTACTAGGCCACTAAAAGATTTAACTAAAGAATCTATATTTAATATAATCTGTCATTCTAATAAGTTTAATGTTGCACTAGAAGATGCAAATATTCTTGACTTATTTTCAGGGACAGGCTCATTTGGTTTAGAGTGCTTATCTAGAGGGTCTAAACATGTAACATTTGTAGAAAACTATAAAAAAATTTTACCTATTTTAAAAAAAAATATTATTGGATTGAATTATGAAAAAAACTCTAAAATAATTGAGATGGATATAAATAATAGTTTAAGCTTTAAAGTGTTTCAAAATCAATTTAATATTATTTTTTTAGATCCACCATATAAAGAAAAGAAACTATTTCAGATACTCGAAAATATAATTCAATTTAACTTATTAAAAGACGAAGGAGTAGTAATTATTCATAGACATAAAAAAGAAATCGATAAATTCCCTAAAAGATTAAAAATAATCGAAGATAAGTTATACGGAATATCCAGGGTATTTTTTGGTAGTTATATCTAAATTAAAATTTTTTTAGTCTCTGTTTTTATTAATTCTACAGAAGGTTGATTGTAGGGGTCTAATTTCAGAGCTCTAGCTAACAAAATTGTTTCTAAAATAAAAAAACTAAACAATTCACCTAAAGTTTTTTCATCTCTTAAATTAATGTCAAAACTTCTAAATGGTATTCCTTTTTTTAAAAAAATATTTTCAGTAGCTAATTTTTGAGCATAAATTATTTGGTTTATATCTTTATTTTTTAGGTAGTTGTGAGTAGATAAAATCTTTTTATTTATGATTTTTGATGAATTTTTTTCTTTAACATAAAAAAATGTAAAGAAATTATTTTTGGGCCCATCTAAATAAAGTTGCATAAGACTATGACTGTCTTTAGGCATTGTAGATACGAGTGGCAAAATTCCATTTCCTTTTTTTCCCAAACTTTCTGCTATCAATTGTTGATACCATTTAAAAAGATTATTAGAATTTTTATGATAGTTCAGAATAATGGAGTTAAATTTTTTTTTTTTTAAAAAAAATAATGTGTTGCTAACATTAATTAATAATGAGTTAATAAATTTTTGATTCTTTATTAGATTATTTAATTGTTTAAATCTGTTTGGGTTAAGTCCCATTAATTCTGCTGGTAGCATGCCAACTTCAGATAATACTGAAAATCTACCTCCAATAAAATTATTATGATGAACTATTTCAGCTTTTAATTTCTTAGCCAACAAAAAAAGGTAGCTTGCTTTATTTTCAGTTATGAAAATATTTTTATTATTTTTTTTTATGAATATATTCGTGTTAGATATTGTTTCAAGTGTGTTTCCTGATTTAGAAACTATTAGATTTACAATTTTATTATTATTTTTTCTAAAAATTTTATTTGCTTCAAGGTTATTTATAAATTCAAAGCTTTTTTTTATTTTAGGTCTTAAAAAATCAAAAATTGCCTCTGTCCCAAGTATAGAGCCTCCCATACCGATAACTCTCACTTTTTTATAATTTTTTAAATTTAAAAGATTTTTTTTTGAATAACTATTTTTATAATTTTCTGATAGCGAATTTAATATTACACTTTTTTCTTTGAAAAGTTTTTTTAAATCTTTCTTGATATTTTTGTCAATTTTTTTTAAGCGAAAATTTTTAAAGTGTATATTTTTAGTTAACATTAATTATTTTTAATGTTCCTTAATACAAATTCCTCTGCATCTCCACCCTCTAGTGATGGTGAATTTGTAACTTCTTCTTCGACACCCAGCATTTTTTGAATATCAAGACTATCTTGATTTAAGGTTGCTAACTCTTCATCTGCTATTATTGAATCTTTCGGCTTTGGTAATTCTAAATATTTAGGGGGTAAAACTAAAGGATTTTTTTTTTGCACTAAAAACTCATCACTATTATCCGATTTAGATCCACTCAGTCCATCTTTAACAGATTGACAAGCTGTTAGAGCAAAACAAGAAACTAAAACTAAAAATATTTTATTTTTTTTCATTATCTAAAGATTTATTAAAAATTAATTCTACCAAAATAAGGCAAAATACACCAATAGTTATAAATATATCAGCTACATTAAATATAAACCAGTGATAATTGTTAATATGCATGTCTATAAAGTCTGGTACAGCTGAGTAGTATAATCTGTCAATTAAATTTCCTAGTGCTCCTCCAAAAACAAATGAATAAAAATAAAATCGTATATCATTTGTTTTTATGATTAATGTCAAAACTACTAATGTGATAATTACTATGAGTCCTGTTATTATGGCATATGTGCTCTTGTGCTCAAATGACAATAAGCCAAATGCGATTCCTTCATTCCAAATTAAATAAATATTTAGATATTTTGTTACAAACAAATCTACTGAACCATTAATTTTTTCCAGAGAAATAATATATATTTTTGAAATTCTATCTAAAAAAAAAATTATTGTAATTATTAATGAACTATAAATAAATTTTTTTTTATTTTTTAATTTCATTTGCATTTTTTATGTGCTGTGTCTTTGACATCTATCTTTACTTATTTTCCAACAAATAGGGCACTTTTTTCCCTCTGCTTTTATAGTTTCCACTTTAATCTCTTTATCATTTGTTTTTATAATATTTACTTCTGATGTAATACATAGCTCTGCTAAATCAATATTTTCAATAAAATTTGACTGCTCATTATTTATGTTTATTGTCAAATTTGCCTCAAGGCTAGAGCCAATTTCTTTACTTGCTCTTTTTGCCTCGATACTAATATTACAAATATCTCTAATCTTTTTTAACTCAATCCATTTTTCATTTAATTTTATATTTTCAAATGATTTTGGAAACTTAATAAATTCTTCAAGATGAATACTTTTTTTTTCTTTGTTTAATAATGTAAAAATTTCTTCAGTCGTAAATGAAAGTATGGGTGCAAACCATTTCAATAATGATTCGAGAATAATATTTAGAACAATTATACTGTTTTTTCTTTTTGTAGATTCTTTTGGATCACAATACAAAGTGTCTTTTCTTATATCAAAATAAAAAGCAGATAAATCTATGGTACAAAAATTTAATAGCTCTTTATAAAGATTGTGGATTTCATATGATTTAAAGTGGTCTTTATAACTTTCATTTAAATTGTATACCCTATGTAACATGTACTGCTCTAATTCAGGTAACTGGTTTAAATCTAACTTTTCAATCTCTATTTTTTTAAAATCATCATTAATATTTCCAAGTAAGTACCTAAATGTATTTCTAATTTTTCTGTAAGAATCTGCGTGCTGCTCTAAGATAGAAAAATCTATTCTTAAGTCTTCTGCATAATTGGATGATGCGACCCATATTCTCAAAATATCAGCCCCATATTTTTTTAAAATATCTTCAGGTGCAATTACATTTCCTAAAGATTTAGACATTTTAAGACCTTTCCCATCTACTACAAAGCCATGTGATAAGATTGATTCATATGGAGCTCTTCCTCTTGTTCCACACGATTCTAATAGTGATGAATGAAACCAACCTCTATGTTGGTCAGATCCCTCAAGATACATTGATGCTGGCCACTGAAGATCCTCTCTTTTTTCTAAAACAAATGCGTGAGTACATCCACTATCAAACCAAACTTCTACAATGTCATTAGTTTTATCGTAATCTTCTGCTTTGTATTTATCTCCTAAAAACCTTTGGGGATCATCAGAAAACCAACAATCAGAACCCTCTTTTTCATAAATATTTGAAATATTCTCATTCACTGTGTCATCAACTAAAATCTCTTTCGTCTTTTTGTGGGTAAATATTGGTAATGGTACTCCCCAAACTCTTTGTCTAGAAACGCACCAATCTGGCCTTGTCTCGATCATTGCCTTTATTCTTTCTCTTCCTTTACTTGGGTAAAATGTTGTTTCATCAAGTGCTTTTAATGCTTTTTTCCTCAGACCATGACTTTCCATAGAAATAAACCACTGTGGTGTTGCTCTATGAACAAGTGGAGCTTTTGATCTCCACGAATGAGGGTACGAATGAATTAGCTCACCATTCGATAATAATTTTTTTTGTTCTTTTAGTTTTTCAATTACGATTGGATTTGCTTTGAAAATATGAGTCCCTTCAAACAAGGGTAAATTTTTAGTATATTTACCATCCCCATCAACAGTCTCTATTGCTTTAATACCATGATTTAAACAAAGGTTAAAATCATCTGGACCGTGGCTGGGTGCACAGTGAACAATTCCTGTTCCTTGCTCTGTTGTAACAAATCTTGCTTCTAGCATTGGTATTTCATAATCATAACCAAGTTCTAAAAATGGATGGCTACAAACTGTATCTTTAAATTCTTTACCATTAAATTTTTTAATTTCTTTATAATTCTTAATATTACAGTCCTTAATGACTGATTCTAATAACGCTTCTGCAATTACTATTTTTTTATTCTTAAAATCTCCATCATCTTCTAATTTGATTATTAAATAATCCAAAGCCTGATTGTAAGCTAGAGCTCTATTGGCAGGGATAGTCCAGGGTGTTGTTGTCCATATAACAACTTCTGTTCCCTCAAGTTCTTTCAGATTGGATTTAGTAACTGGAAAGGCAGTGTAAATTGTATCAGATTTATGATCTTGATATTCTACTTCAGCATCTGCTAATGCAGTTTTTTCTACAGTAGACCAAAGCACTGGCTTAAACCCCTTATAAAGACTTCCTTCTTTTAAAAATTTACCTAACTCTCTTACAATTTGTGCCTCTGCATCAAAACTCATTGTAGTATAGTGATTTTCCCAGTCCCCAATAACGCCTAAACGCTTAAATTGTGTTTTGTGAACTTCAATCCATTTTTCTGCAAAAGTTCTACACTCATTTCTAAATTCAGTTACCGGGACTTCATTTTTGTTTTTTTTATTTTTTTTATATTGTTCTTCAATTTTCCATTCAATAGGTAGCCCATGACAATCCCATCCTGGAACATAAACAGAATCTTTTCCATTCATTTGATGAAATTTAACAATTATATCTTTTAGAATTTTATTTAAAGCAGTACCCATATGAATATTTCCATTTGCATATGGAGGACCATCATGAAGTATAAATTTTTCTTTTCCTTTCTTTGATTTTCTTAACTCTTTATAAAGATCAATTTTTTTCCAGTATTCTAAGATTTCAGGTTCCTTGTTCTGTAAATTAGCCTTCATCGAGAAGGCAGTTTTAGGTAGATTAATATTTTCTTTGCTCATTTTAAATTTTTTTAGCTATCTTTAGATCACTTTGAATTTGTTTTCGTAGTTGATTAACATTGTTAAATTTTTTTTCTTTTCTTATAAATTTTATGAATTCAACTGATAAATACTTATTATAAAGATTTCCAGAAAAATTAAAAATATGAACCTCTAATAAAATTTTTTTTTGATTAAATGTAGGCCTATAACCTAGATTTGCTATTGCTTTTAAGGATTTTTTTGAGTTTTTTTGTTTAACACTAACTGCATATACCCCTGGCATCGCAATTACATAATCCTTAATATCAATATTGCATGTTGGAAAACCAATTTTTTTTCCTTGCTGTCTACCTTTTTTAACAATTCCCTCAATTGTCCAATTTCTAGTTAAAGCTTTATTAGCTTTTCTTAAACTACCCTTTTCTAATAGAAGTCTAATATATGTTGATGAAATGACTTTCTTACCTAATATTAATGGTTGTGGTTTTACTATCTTATAATCGTAAATTTTTTCATTTTTTATTAATTGTTTAACGTCTCCCTCTCTTTTGTTTCCAAATCTAAAATTATTACTAACAAATATATATTTTGCTTGTAATTTTTTAGATAAAACCTCTTTAATAAAAAAATCTGATTTAATCTTAGAAAAACTTTTATCAAATTTTTTTATTATCATAAAATCTACACCTGAGCTCTCAAGTATTTTATTTTTTTGGTTAATGCTTGAAAGCCTAAAATTTTTAATTTTCTTATTAAAAAACATTTTTGGCATTGGTTCAAAAGTTACAACACCAATATTTAATTTAAATTTTTTTTTATAATTATTTGCTAATCTAAATAATTTTTGATGACCAGTATGCAACCCATCAAAGTTTCCTATCAGGATTATAGATTTTTTATGATTTTTAGAAACATTAAAATTTTTATATAACTTCATAATTTACCATTTAAGTTCTGATTGAATATAATTTGCAATAACTCCATATTTCTTTGCTACCAACTCTATTCCATTTTTTTTTATTTCATTTTTATGAACACCGCTTGATATTAAAAGTGAGTCGTAGTTTAAAAGGTTGGCTCCTTTAATATCTGTATTTAAATTATCACCTATTGATAAAATTTTTTTATTCTTATTATCAATCGATTGATTATAAACTTCAGGAAAAGGTTTTCCAAAATATATCACTTCTCCACCCATTTTTTCAAAAACTAAAGCTACCGATCCTGCACATAGTTCTCTTCTGTTTCCTTTATCAACAATTAGATCTGGATTGGTGCAAATCATTTTTTTATTAATATGCTCCTGAAATAAATCTTTATAATAATTCAGATTTTCTCCTTCATCTTCAAATAGTCCTGTACACAATAAATATGAACCTTCATTAATATCTTCTACTTTTTTATTTTTAAATTCAATGAACAAATCAAAGTCTTTGGGCGGTCCAATATGAAAAAAATTACTGTCTAAATAATATTTTTTTAAATAGTTTAATGCCACTTCTCCAGATGAATATACTCTTTCTCTAATTTCCTCATTCATGCCCATTTTTTCTAAAGACAACTTTACTGTTTTGTTTGGTCTTGGAGCATTAGTTAAAAGCACATATTCCTTATTTGCTTGAGTAATTTCTTTTAAGACATTAATTGCATTCTTATGGAGAGTTATTCCGTTGTGAATGACACCCCACAAATCGATATAAAAAATATCATAATTATTAATAATTGATTTTAAACCAACGTTATCTAAATTCTTAGTCATTATGGGAGGTATAACTTATAAAAAACACAATTTCTCTGGTTTTTTACACTACTTATTTTTTTTACTAACCTTGAAATCACATGGCTAGTAGCTATATGAGTCGCATATTAAAAGGAGAATTTATGAAATTTAAACCGTTACACGATAGAGTATTAATAGAAGTTTTAGACAGTAGTGAAAAAACTGCTGGAGGAATAATTATACCAGACACAGCTCAAGAAAAACCTCAAGAAGGTAAAGTTATTGCTGTTGGTGGTGGGGCAAAAACTGAAGATGGAAAACTAATTCCAATGGATGTGAAGGTTGGAGACAAAGTTCTTTTTGGCAAATGGTCTGGAACTGAAATCAAAATCGACGGCAAAGAGTACAGCATAATGAAAGAATCTGACATTATGGGTATTTCAGGAAAATAATTTTAATTTAAAGGAGAAAATAAAATGGCGAAAATTATAAAATTTGACTCAGAAGCTAGGGCAGCAATGATAAGAGGTGTTGATATCCTTGCAAACACAGTAAAGGTTACTCTTGGACCAAAAGGAAGAAATGTTGTTATAGACAAATCTTATGGTGCACCAAGAATTACTAAAGATGGTGTTTCAGTTGCAAAAGAAATCGACTTAGAAGATAAATTTGAAAACATGGGTGCTCAAATGGTTAAGGAAGTTGCCAACAAAACAAATGAAGAAGCTGGTGATGGAACAACTACAGCAACTATTTTAGCTCAAGCAATTGTTAAAGAAGGTGTAAAATATGTAACAGCAGGCATGAACCCTATGGACGTAAAAAGAGGGATAGATGCAGCAGTTGAACATGTTAAGGCTAGCTTGATCTCTTCAGCTAAAAAAGTAAAAGATAGTGATGAAATTGCTCAAGTTGGAACAATCTCTGCTAATGGTGATAAAGAAATTGGTAACATGATTGCAAAAGCTATGCAAAAAGTTGGCAATGAAGGTGTAATCACTGTTGAAGAAGCAAAAGGAATAGAAACTGAGTTAGACGTTGTTGAGGGTATGCAGTTTGACAGAGGATATCTATCACCATACTTTATTACTAACGCTGATAAAATGACTACTGAGTTAGAAAATCCTTTTATTTTATTACATGAAAAGAAATTAACTAACTTACAACCAATGGTTCCACTTTTGGAGGCTGTTGTTCAAGCTGGAAGACCATTAATGATTATTTCAGAAGATGTTGAAGGCGAAGCTCTTGCAACTCTTGTAGTAAATAAACTTAGAGGTGGTTTAAAAGTTGTTGCTGTTAAAGCTCCCGGTTTTGGAGATAGAAGAAAATCAATGCTTGATGATATTGCAATCTTGACTGGTGGTCAGGTTATTTCTGAGGACATTGGTGTTAAGCTTGAAAATGTTAAACTTACTGATCTTGGTTCTTGTAAAAGAATAAAGGTTGATAAAGATAACAGTACTATCATTAGTGGTAGTGGCAAAAAATCTGAGATTGAAGCTAGATGTGCTCAAATCAAAAAACAAGTTGAAGAAACAACTTCTGATTATGACAGAGAAAAACTTCAAGAAAGACTTGCAAAACTTGCTGGTGGAGTTGCTGTAATTAAAGTTGGTGGTGCAACTGAAGTAGAAGTTAAAGAGAGAAAAGATAGAGTTGAAGATGCTCTTAACGCAACTAGAGCTGCTGTTGAAGAAGGAATAGTAGTTGGTGGTGGTTGTGCTCTTTTATATGCCTCACAAAGCCTAGACTCACTAAAAGTTAAAGGAGATGATCAAAAAGCTGGTGTTGCATTAGTAGCTAAAGCTTTACAATCCCCTATTAGACAAATAACTTTAAATGCTGGAGTTGATGGTTCAGTTGTAGTTGGAAAATTACTTGAGCAAAATAAAAAGAACACAGGTTATGATGCTCAGAATGAAGAGTACGTTGACATGTTTGAAAAAGGTATCATAGATCCTGTTAAAGTTGTGAGAACAGCTTTACAAGATGCAGCTTCAATTGCTGGATTGCTTGTAACTACTGAAGCCATGATTGCTGACAAACCAGATGATAAAGATGCTGGTGCTGGTGGAATGCCCGGTGGAATGCCTGGCGGTATGGGTGGTATGGGTGGTATGGGTGGCATGGGAATGTAATCCCACGCTTTCTAAATAAAATTTTAAAAGGGCAGTCTTTACTGCCCTTTTTTTATGTCTGTACTATAAATCTGCAATGAACTTTTAAGATAACTTTTCAAAGATTTTTTTTATCCTAGTTCTTAAATCTGTAGGTTCTCTATTCATCATATTTTTTTTCAGTCATATCTTCCTGGATAAGTATTTTATTTTCTTTCATACAGAATTTCAAAATAACTTCCTATACCTACTTTTTCTAAAAATTTAGTTTTTTGAATTTCCTTAAATCCAAATCTTTTTAAATAATTTGATAGGTCTACAAGTAAACATCCTCCTTGATATGCCTCAAAATCTGCTACCTCAGTTTTAATATATTGAAAATTCTCTAATAAACTTGATCCACCCTTAAGAACTAGCAGTTCGGATCCTTGAGTATCAATTATTAACGCTTGATATTTTTGTATATCTATTTTTTCATAATCAATTAAATTTACAAGAGTAGAGCTCTTTAAGTTGATAGAATTAATACATCTAATTCCTGGATACATATTTTTATGTAGTCCTAAGTTAAAAATTGATGAAGATTCACCTTCATTGTTTGTAATTTTAAAATTAACATCTTGGTTCTCAATATCAGTTAGTAAATACTTATATGCTCTTTGTTTGGGGTATTTCTTAATATTATGTTCTAATTTTTTAAACACCTCTGGTATAGGTTCTACCCACACTACGTTTAAAGAATAATTGATATATTCATATCTCTCTTGTCCAGAATTTGCACCTACATGAATGACTCCTGATACATTATTTAAAAATGAGTGCCGATCTTTGAAATGAAATATATTACTATTTATAATCTTTAATACATTGTGTATTGTTGAAACTATTAATTTAATTTTTTTTTTAATAAATTTAATCATTTTTTTCATTTTGATTTTAAATCTACTGAATTTGTTTGGGTATTTAAAAGTATTACAAAAACAGAAAAAAGTAAGTTTTTAAACATTATATAATTATAGGTATAAAATTTATATTAACAATAAACTATATGCTGTTACTGAAATTCAATATAAACAAAGTGTTTGAATAAATTAATATATTTTTTGTATAAAGGTCTATTCTTGAAAGGTGTAATAAAGGTTAAAAAGTATTTAATATTTTAAATTTAATAAAGTAAATTAACTATTAAACTGTTATAAGATTAAATTATGTCAAAAAGATACAGTGGAAAATCATTTAAAGATTCGAGTACTGCCAAAAAACCAAAATTAAGCCTAAAAGAAAAGAGAAAAAATAAAAAAGAAAAATCTAAAAAATCTTAGACTTTAGCTCTTTTTTGACTGTGTTTTTTAAAGGTGAAGCTTTTAGGTCTATCACTTCTACTTTTAAACTTTTTCTTTCCATCAAAACCAGAATTTTTTTTATCCACACTAGTTGATAAACTTTCAGATGTTTTTTTCCCAAAGTATTTAGGATTATTTGTGAAACCTGTTGGTCTCAATTCATCTTTTTTTGTAAAACTAGATTTTCCTTTGTAACCAAAACTTTTTTTCTCTCCATCTCTTGATGATGAACTTGATCTGCCATAGCCAGATGGTTTCGATTTTTCACCAAA
>Ga0209711_10001440_pt1 | contig 23104 bp, 18 predicted proteins | sample ArcticOcean_MG_C_7_FD_187441 | JGI IMG/M metagenome (GOLD analysis project Ga0209711, IMG submission 187441) | Marine microbial communities from western Arctic Ocean - ArcticOcean_MG_CB11_88 (SPAdes) (version 2) | ecosystem: Environmental > Aquatic > Marine > Oceanic | place: Arctic Ocean...
GCTATCTCTGTCGATGAGCTCTCCACAGAGTCAGTGGCAGTTTATGCAGATGATGATAATGCTATAAATGAAATCCAAGTTGATAATTTCGAAGCTTCAAATATTTGGGAATACATCATAGAAAAATCTTCTATGGAAACTGTCGATGAGATAGACAGCCAAACTCTTTATTACATGAATAACCATTTAAGGGACATAGAAGCATTTAGTGAATATCTAAATAAATCTTACTATTTTATTTACTACGTTGTTCAGGAATTGGAGGCGGCAAATCTCCCTGTTGAGTTAGCATTAGTTCCTTTTATCGAAAGTAATTATGACCCTTTCTCAATATCATCATCCGGTGCAGTAGGTCTTTGGCAGTTTATGCCTAAAACAGGAAGGTTATTTAATTTAGATAAATCTTGGTGGACAGAGGACAGGCACGACCCATTCAGGTCAACACATGCAGCTATAAGTTACTTTAAATACCTTTTAGAGAGGTTTGATCAAGATATATACCTTGCTTTAGCTTCATATAATGCAGGTCCAACATATCTAGACAGGCAAATTAGAAAAAATAAAAGAAGAGGCTTGGAATCTGATTTCTGGTCTTTAAACCTATCAAATCAGACTTCTAATTATGTTCCTAAATATATTGCAATGAAGGAACTTATTTTTAACTCAAAAAAATATGGAATTATCTTACCTAGTATTCCAGTTGAGCCTGTTGTAAAAAAAATACAGATACCAGGACAGGTAGAGATTATGGTTTTAAGTGAATATCTTGATATCAAACCAGAGCTTGTTTACAAGTTGAATGCAGGCTATACAAAATGGGCATCTGCTCCAGCAGATGAAAGTATTTTTTATATCCCAATTGAAAAAGACTATTTATTAGATAGTCTAGATAATCCTTTTGATAATGAAAATAATATAAATTGGATATCTCATGTCATTGAAAGAGGTGATAGTCTATGGAAATTAGCAATAAAATATGACACAGAGGTCAAAATTATTAAGCAAATTAACTATATGAATAGTGAGGTGCTTTCTTTAGGTAAAACTCTTCTAATTCCTCTAAGCAAAACTAAAACTAATAATTTTATTCCTTATGAAATGCATATAGTCTCTGAAGGGGATACTCTTTGGGAGATTGGAATAAAATATAATATTGATATAGATGATCTGGCTAAAATGAATTCATTAAATAAGTCTTCATATCTTCAACTTGGGCAACAGCTCACTATAGGTAATAAAAATATTCACAGAAATATGGATTCAAAAAAAAGGACAATTCTTTACTCAGTTAAGCAAGGTGACAATCTCTATAAGATATCAGATCTTTTTGATGTCAGTATAAAGAGTATTAAAGATATTAATAATTTTAAAAACTCTGATTTAATGCCAGGTCAGATTATAAAAATTAGTATTAGTGCTTTTTAACTATCGGTTGTCTTAGGATCTAATGCATCCCTCAAGCCATCGCCAAAGAAATTTAAAGCAAACAACGTAATTGTGAATGTAATACCTGGGTATATTAATAACCAGCTAAACTCTTCCATAGACTCAACACCATCCTTAATTAAGGTTCCCCAACTACTCATAGGCGGTTGAATCCCTAAACCAAGAAAACTAAGAAAGCTTTCTAAAAGCATAACCTGCGGTATTGTTAATGTTGCATAAACAGCTATTGGACCAAGAATGTTAGGAAGTAAATGTCTTCTAAACATTGAAAAATTACTAACGCCCATAGCCTTTGCAGCTAGAACAAATTCTTGATTCTTGAGTCCTATAACTTGACCCCTAACAATTCTAGACATTGTTAGCCATTCAACAGCGCCTATAGCACCAAATAGAAGCCATAAATTACTTCCAAATATAACCATTAATAAAATTACAAAAATAATGAATGGGAGTCCGTATAAAATATCAACTATTCGCATCATGACAGAATCTATCTTCCCACCAAAGAATCCAGCAACTATACCCCATGAGACACCAATGACTAATGCAACACCAGTTGCAACAAAACCAACTAGAAGAGAAACCCTTGCTCCATAGAGAATTCTACTAAATAAATCTCTTCCTAGAATATCAGTACCTAAAATATGCTGTGCTGACGGAGGAGCCGCCCCTAGATCTAAATCTTGATATGCATAAGGGTAAGGAGCGATCCAAGGTGCTGCAATAGCACATAATATCAAAATAACAAGGATAGAGCCCCCTACCATTGCCGCTTTATTTCTTGTAAGTCTGTAAAGCGCATCAGACCAAAGTGAAGCACTATTACTCATGAAACATCTCTAGATCTTGGATTTAACCAGAGAGCGGCTAAGTCAGATAAAAGATTAAAAAATACAATCATTGCTGAGAAAAATATAGTTGTCCCAAGAATCATTGTGTAATCTCTGTTTAGAGCGGCTTCTACATAAAATCTACCTAGACCAGGTATTTGAAATATTGTTTCGACAACGAACGAGCCTGCAAGCAAACCTGCAATAGCTGGACCTAAGAATGATACAACTGGTATTAAACCGCCCTGCATGGCATGTTTAATAACAACCATTGTCTCTGTAAGGCCTTTGGCCCGAGCTGTTCTTATGAAGTCCTGGTTTAAAACTTCCAACATACCGCCTCTGCTTAATCTGGCAATATATGCCGCATAGGCAAAGCCCAATGTTACTGATGGTAATATCTTATCTCCAGCTAATTGACCCCATCCAGCTACTGGAAGCCATTCAAGGTTAATACCAAAAATTAGAACCAAAAGAGGTCCCATTAAAAATGTTGGGACGCATATACCAATCATTGCAATTGCCATAGGTATGAAATCTAAAAGAGTATTTCTTTTTAATGCAGCAAGAACACCAGAAAAAACACCTATTACTAGTGCAATTAGAATGGCGTATATAGCTAGCTCAAAGGTAATAGGAAGACCAATTCCAATCATCTCTGTCACAGATCTTCCCGGATATTTAAAAGATGGTCCAAAGTCACCTCTTACAATACCTGACATATAGTCTGTATATTGCTCCCATTGAGAAGCATCTAGGTTGTAAACTTCATTAAGATTCTTTAAGACTTGAGGTGAAACAGCTTTTTCAGCATCAAAAGGCCCGCCAGGTGCAAGTTTTATTAAAAAAAAAGTCATAGTTGCTACAGCCAGCAAGACCGGAATAGCCATCAAAACTCTTTTGAGAAATACCTTAAACATCTATATTTTAATCTCTTTCTAAATAGATATATTTAGGGTGATGGTGATCTAGATAGTTAGGGTAGTACCCCTTGACATCAGAAGAAAGCTGATAGGATTTTACATATGTATACAAAGGAATTATTGGCATTTCATCTATCAATATATTTTCAGCTTGTCTCAATAGTTCGTATCTAACATCTTGGTTGTTCTCGGAGTTAGCTTGCTCTATTAGAAGATCATAATCCTGGTTCTCCCATCCTGTCTTATTGTTTCCTCTATTAGGCCTAAGAGTATCTAAGAAGGTATTTGGATCTTCATAGTCCCCTATCCATCCAGCTCTAGAAACCTGAAAGTCTCCTATCATTTCTCTTGCTAAGTAGACCTTCCAGTCTTGATTAACCAATACAATATCAACGCCAAGGTTTTGCTGCCACATTTGCTGAATAGCTAGAGCTAGCTTTCTATGATCTTCATTAGTATTAAATAAAATTTCTAGTTTGGGAAATTCATTTCCAGGACCGTAACCAGCCTCTACTAGAAGCTGTTTAGCAAGTTCTGGATTAAATGGTATGACTGTATCAGGTTCGTAGCCTGCCGAACCAGGAGGAGTGAAAGAATAAGCAGGAATCTGACCACACTTAGTAACTTTTTCTACTAATTTTTTTCTATCTATCGCGAAAGCCAAAGCCTTTCTAACTCTCACATCTGTTAGAACCGGATTTTTGGTATTAAGCCTATAAAAATATGTTCCCATATAAGGATCTACTCTTAAATCTGGATTATTTTCTTCAATATATACAGGGCATTTCTGTGAAGGCAGTGTTGATGTTAAGTGAAGTTGACCGGCTCTAAACATTCTATCCTCAGTCATGACGTTTTGAACTGGGTAGTAATGAATCTCATTTAGCTGAACTACATTTGAATCCCAGTAAAGTGGATTTTTTTCAACAACTATTCTGCTATTGAGCTCCCATGATTTTAAGTTAAAAGGTCCATTGCAAACGAAATTACCTGGACGAGTCCATTGACCGTTTCTATCATCTATAGTCCCATGCTTTAAGACAGTTTCTTTATGAACTGGCCAAGTACTGTAATGACTTAACAACCCTAGGAAGAATGGTGTTGAATTATTCAGATGAACTCTGAATGTATAGTCATCAACTACCTCTACACCAACGTCGTTAAAATTATCGGTTATGCCATTATGAAAATCAGAAGCACCTTTAACATAATAAAGCATGTCAGGATATTGAGAACCCAAAGATGGAGTTAATAATCTCTGCCAAGACCATGCAAAATCATGAGCTGTTAGCGCATCACCATTAGACCATTTGCCATTCTTTTGAAGATAAAAAGTATAAACAGTTCCATCCTCACTGATATCCCAAGACTCAGCTGCACCTGGAAGGTTTTGTCCACCATTTGGATTGGAGGAAGTCAGCCCTTCGCATAAGGAAATAAGAAGATGATGCTCTGGAACTCCAGTTACTATATGAGGATCGATTCCCTGTGGCTCAGAACCATTTCCAAAATGAAAAATTTGCTTATCAAGACCGTCATCAACAGGGCTAATACTTGAAGAGCATGCGGACATAAAAATAACTACTGTAAAGGCTAGGTATAAATTTTTCATGATTAAAATACTAAATTATTTAAGTTCACTCTGGCATTATCAAAAAGATCTTTATTCATAATGACCGACATATTCTGCGATGCCCTCTCCTGAGCCAGACCTTGATATTGCTCTAAAACCTCAGAAATATATTCATCACTTGGCAAGTTTAATTTTAATACGTCAACCAAATACACGTCTCCATTATTTGAATCAACCGATACCTGCTCACCTGCAGAATGTTTGAATATTTCAGAAAGTATTTCAAGAGGTAAAAGAGATGAATTTCTTTTTACGCCAACAAAACTATCTTTAGCTATGAATTCATAACCTGCTATAACAGACTCTAATGTTCCATCTGTCTTAGCTAAGTCAATTTCATTAACAATAAGCGCTTTTTTCTCAACTGCTTTCATGCTCGATAAATAGTCTGAAACCTCGGAACTTACATCTTCAAAGTCCATCAACAAAGATTCTTTTATGTCGCTGATAGAAAGAACTATAAAACTATCTTCAAGCTCAATGGCATATGTAACGCCAACTTCTGATTCAGAAGAAAAAATATAGTCAGCAATCCTTCTATCATTAATATCAAAATTAAAATTGTTAACAGAAAAGCTTTTACTGGATTGAATTTCTTGTGACAAAACCTCTCCTATAGATTCAATAGGGGAATTTGAAGCAATCATATTATCTAATTCAATAAAGTCATCATTTAATAATGCAAGTGATTCAGAAGTAACTAAGTCAGATAGAATTTTTTTCTCTAAATTACCCAAGGACAAAACTTCTGCTTCATTTATTTCTGTAACTTTTATTACATGAAATGAATCGTCAAGCTCTACAATAGAACTTAAAGCTCCAACCTCAAGATCATTAATAGCTTCACCAAATTCTACAGGGAATATATCTGAAGAAAAATACTCTAAATCTCCACCTGTATCTTTGGAAACAATATCATCGCTATAAGTTGATGCTATCTCAGAAAAATTACCACCCGCGTCTAAACTGGATTTAATATCCTCTATTACCTTATAGGCATCTTCAGATGACTCATGATTACTCTTATTAACCATGATATGAGAGATTCTGGTTTGAGATCTTTCATTTGCTTTAAGTAAATATTCTGCATAAGCATTTTCAACAAAGCCCTCGGGTACTAAGACCTTATCCTTGTAGTCTTCTGCTGTTAAAACAATGTACTTAAAAGACCTTTCCTCATCAGAATAAAACAAGCTCTGGTTATTAATATAGTATTCATTTAGCTCGTCACTATTATTAGATATACTCTTCTTAAGAGAATTAAAATCAATTTTTAAAAAGTTTATATCCAATGATTGCTCAGAGAGCTTAGCGAGCTCTAAGGACTCTTCCTTTGTTACGAAGTTGATAGATGAAAGAGCTGACCTAAAAAGCTCTGCAGCGGTTAGCTCTGTCATTAAATCAATATAGTTGTCTTTAGTTTGTCCGTTAGAATTAACTTGAGCCTCAAAAACCGATTCGTCAAAAACTCCATCAATTTGAAATGCTGGGTTTTTAATAATGTTCTTTTTTGCAACTTTTCTTGCGTTGCTATTTACCATCCCAAGATTTCTTGCCTTTGATAGGAGAACCTTTTGAACAGTTAATTCTTGTTTGATTTGATCAATTTGAGTTACCTCATCTAAAAGATCAAAATCAAATTCTTCTCCGTAAACACTTTTAAATTTCTGTATTGTTATATTTGTTGCGATCTGAAAGTCAGTTTCAGTTACGTCTTCGCCATTAATGGTTCCTAAAGAACCTCCAAAGGCAGTAGATAGTGATGATGTTCCTAGAAAAACAAAAGGCAAAGCGCAGCATGCGATTACGATAAATAGTCTAGGACCCGTTAAAAAATTTCTTAATGATTCAAGCATAGTATGTATATTATAGAATAAAAAAAGGGTGCATATGCACCCTTTTAAAGTTTAAAAAAACTTAGCTAGCTTTAACCTTATCTTTAAGGCCTTTACCGGCTTTAAATCCTGGTACTTTAGAAGCAGCAATGTGCATTGAAGCGCCTGTCTGAGGATTTCTCCCCTCTCTAGCAGCTCTATGTCTTACATTGAAAGTTCCAAAGCCAACTAGTGATACTGAATCACCATTACCTAAAGCATTACCGATACCACCTAAAACAGCATCAACAGCTCTGCCTGCTGAAGCCTTAGAAATATCTGCATCACCTGCAACCGCATCAATCAAATCTGATTTATTCATATTAAACACTCCTCTGTGTAAATTTATTTATATAAATGAACTTATATAATGGCTTTTAGTAAAAAAAAGTCAAGTAAATAAAGGGTTTTAGTGAGTTTGTTTATTTCCGGTTTTTGACGGATCACTGGAAGATGACTTGTCTTTATTTGTCTTTGCAATTTTTGATAGCGGCGTCGGCTCTTCAATTAGAGCTGAAGATACAACTTCGTCAATCCATTCAACAGGAATAATATTTAGAGACTCTGTAATCTGCTTCGGCATTTCTACAAGATCAGCCTCGTTATCTTTAGGGATAATAACGTTCTTAATACCGCCTCTTTTAGCTGCTAAAAGCTTTTCTTTCAATCCGCCAATTTTTAATATTTGACCTCTAAGGGTTATCTCTCCAGTCATGGCCGTATCAGCTCTAACGGGTATGCCAGTAAAAATCGATATAAGAGCAATAGCCATTCCACCACCAGCACTAGGACCATCTTTAGGTGTAGCTCCCTCAGGGACATGAATATGAATATCATGCTTTTCATAAAAATTTGATTTTATTCCTAGTGAACTGGCTCTGGATCTTACAACTGTAAGAGCAGCTTGAATTGATTCTTGCATAACATCACCTAAGGAACCCGTTTTAATTATTCTGCCTTTACCATCTACATGTGAAGCTTCAATTGTTAGTAATTCGCCTCCAACTTCGGTCCATGCCAGACCTGTTACTTGTCCAATAGCATTATCTTTTTCTGCAATACCAAATTTATATTTCTTTATACCAGAGAATTTTTCTAAATTCTTATTCGTAATTTTAGTTGGAGCGGAGGTAGTTTTTTTATTTAGCAATCTATCCTTGACAACCTTACGAAGTATTTTTGCTATCTGTCTTTCAAGTCCTCTCACCCCAGCTTCCCTTGTGTAATATCTTATAAGGGAAAGAATTACTTCTTTATCAAAATTAATCTCCGAATCTTTCAAGCCATTTCTTTCTATTTGTTTTGGTAAAAGATACTTATTGGCAATGCTAGATTTTTCGTCTTCTATATAACCAGGTATTCTTATTATCTCCATTCTATCTAATAAAGGAGTAGGTATATTCAAGCTATTAGCAGTACATACAAACATCACCTCCGAAAGATCGTAATCAACCTCTAAATAATGATCACTAAAAGTATTGTTCTGCTCTGGATCTAATACTTCAAGGAGTGCTGAAGCAGGATCTCCTCTGCTATCCATACCCATTTTATCAATCTCGTCTAGTAGAAATAAGGGATTTCTAACACCGACCTTGGATAGTTTTTGAATTATTTTGCCTGGCATAGATCCGATATATGTTCTTCTATGGCCTCTAATTTCAGACTCATCTCTCACGCCACCAAGTGACATTCTTACAAATTTTCTATTTGTTGCTCTAGCTATTGATTCTCCTAAGGATGTTTTGCCAACACCAGGAGGGCCAACTAAACATATAACAGGAGCTTTCATTGATTTAACTCTTTTTTGAACTGCAAGATATTCAATAATTCTTTCTTTTACCTCTTCAAGTCCATGATGATCTTCTTCCAAGATATCAAGTGATGATTGAATATCTGAATTAATCTTAGATTTTTTCTTCCATGGAACTTCTATCATGCAATCAAGATATGATCTAACAACAGATGCCTCTGCTGATGAAGGAGACATATGCTTAAATTTAGATAATTCGCTTTTTGCTTTTTTAAGAGCATCCTTAGGCATTCCTGCAGATTCAATCTTTTCTTCAAGAATATCTAATTCATCTCCCTCGTCACCAATCTCACCTAATTCTTTTTGAGCTGCTTTAATCTGCTCATTTAAGTAATACTCTCTTTGAGATTTTTCCATTTGTTTTTTAACACGCTCTCTTATTTTTTTCTCTACATCAACAACATCAAGCTGTGATTCTATAAAAGTGAGTAATTTCTCAGCTCTTATTTTAAGATCAGCAATTTCTAAAACTTCCTGTTTTTTTGATGCATCAATTGGGAGATGACTTGATATTGAATCTATTAACCTAGAAAGGTCATCAAGAGAATCAACTGTAGAAACTATCTCAGGAGGGATTCTTTTAGTAATACTAATGTAATCTTCGAATTTTGCTTTTATAAACCTTACTAGATTTGAAGCATCAGCTTCCTTTAGGGGAATGTCATCAATAGTCGTAACTCGCGCAACTGAGTAATCATCTTTATCTATAACTTTTTCAATAGAGCATCTTTTATAGCCCTCTACTAGGACTTTCATAGTCCCATCAGGCAGTTTAATCAATTGAAGTAAGTTGCTTATAGAGGCTGCCTTATGCATATCAGCAAATAATGGATCCTCTACAACTGGATCAATCTGACTTACAAGAACAAGTTTCTTGTTAGATGACATTGCTGCATTTAGAGCTTGCACTGATTTGGGTCTTCCAACAAACAATGTAGTTACAATACCAGGAAAGACAACAACGTCTCTTAGTGGGATTAAGGGCAGGTCTGATTTAATTTCTTTCATAACTCCAATATAGGGATTGTTATGAAAATATCAATTGGCAGATGATGATTTTTTAGCAGTTGTTTTAAGAAGCCTTATAGGTTCTGATTTGGATATGACTGTGTTCTCATCAATAATAACTTTTTCCAAGTCACTATTTGGAAGACCAAACATAGTTTCCATCAATAACTCTTCCATAATTGAACGTAAGCCTCTGGCTCCTGTTTTTCTTTTAATAGCTTGTTTGGCAATTTCTACCAAAGCCTCATCTCTAAATGTTAACTCGACATTATCAATCTCAAAAAGATGTTTGTATTGATTGACCAGAGCATTTTTAGGTTCTTTAAGTATTCTAACTAAGGCGTGCTCATCTAGCTCATGCAGACTTGATATGACAGGAAGTCTGCCAACAAATTCTGGAATTAATCCATATTTAACTAAATCATCAGGTTCCAAGTCATCGGTATTAGCAGTAATAGGCTGAACATTTGATTTTGAGCTGACTTCAGCTCCAAAGCCTATTCCCACATTACTATTCCTTAAACTAATAACCTTATCTAAGCCAGAAAATGCTCCACCGCATATAAAAAGAATATTTGAAGTATCAACCTGAACAAACTCTTGCTGAGGATGCTTTCTTCCACCTTGAGGTGGAATAGAAGCTACAGTTCCTTCGATCAGTTTTAATAAGGCTTGTTGAACGCCCTCACCTGAAACATCTCTTGTAATGGATGGGTTGTCTGATTTTCTAGCAATCTTATCAATCTCATCAATATAGACGATTCCTAGTTGAGCTCTTTCTGGATCGTAGTCAGACTTCTGTAATAACTTTTGAATAATATTTTCAACGTCTTCACCCACATAACCAGCTTCGGTTAGAGTTGTTGCATCTGCTATTGCAAAAGGAACATTTAATATTTTAGCTAAAGTTTGAGCTAGTAATGTTTTACCACTTCCAGTAGGACCTAAAAGCAGTACATTACTTTTTTGGAGCTCCACTGCATCTTTAGAAGTATTTTTTTTCAATCTCTTATAGTGATTATAAACAGCAACTGACAGAACTTTTTTTGCTTTTTCCTGACCGATTACATACTCATCAAGTTTATTAAATATTTCTAAAGGAGATGGAAGTTCTTCTAGAGGATTTTCATCCTCACCGCTCTTGATCTCCTCTTCAATAATGTCATTACAAAGATCAACACATTCATTGCAAATATAAACACTAGGGCCTGCAATTAATTTCTTAACCTCATCCTGGACCTTTCCACAAAAAGAGCAATTTAATTTATCTGAAGAAGTTTCACTTGCCATTAATTGGGCCTCTTTCATTAAGTATTTTATCAACTATCCCATAAGATTTAGCGGAAGTGGCATCCAGGAAGTTATCTCTATCTGTATCTTTTTCTATTTTCTTGATTGTTTGGCCTGTATGTTTTGCCAGGATTTCATTCACAACTTTTTTCATATGAAGGATTTCTTTTGCATGAATTTCAAAATCAGAAGCCTGGCCCTGAAAACCACCCAGGGGTTGATGTATCATAATTCTAGAATTTGGGAGTGCAAATCGCTTGCCCTTGTCTCCACCAGCTAAAAGAATTGCGCCCATGCTGGCAGCTTGACCAATGCATAATGTTGATATGGATGCAGATATAAATTGCATAGTATCGTATATAGCAAGACCGGCTGAAATACTTCCACCAGGTGAATTAATGTAAATTGATATATCTTTTTCTGGATTTTCAGATTCAAGGAATAAAAGTTGGGCAACTACAAGGTTCGACATATAGTCATCAACCTGGCCTGTTAGAAATATAACTCTTTCCTTAAGGAGTCTCGAGTAAATATCAAAAGACCTCTCTCCTCTAGGAGTTTGCTCTATTACCATCGGAACTAATGCTGATTGTATATCGTTCATATCTACCTATTTATTTGAAAGTTCAGAAAATTTAATTACCTTACCTTTAGATTTAAGGGCGTTTTCTAATTTTTCAACTAGTTGTTCTTCTAATACTATCATTTTAAATTGATCTAGTTGCTGAGGTTGATTTTCAACCCATTGTTTAAATTGCTCAGAATCTTTGTATTTAGTTGATTCTCTCTCAATATAAGCATCTACATTTTCTTTAGTCACAGTGATCTCAAAATGTTTAATTAGTTCTGAAAAAAGCAGATCAAGTTTTACTCTTTTTCCAGCATTTTCCATAAATGAATCTATCGGAAATAAGTCATCTCCAGCATTTTCTTCAGTATGTCCAATTCTCATTAAAGCATCTTTACGCATCATGTCAGCTTGCTCATTGACAGTAACCTTAGGAACTGAAATTTTATTTGTTTTTAAAAGAGTTTCATAGATAGATTCTTTAGTAAGATCTTTTTCCTGCAACGCTACCTCTTTCTTCATTCTATTAGTAATCTCTTCTTTAAAAGCTGCTTCATCCTTTACATCCATTTCAAGCTTTTTAAATAGCTCTTCATCAACCTTTGCAGGACTCAGCTCCTGAATAGTCTTTAAGTTGATCTTGAATTCAGCTTCAATTCCAGCAAGATCTTTCTTGAAATAATCATCTGGAAAGGTGGATTTAATTGAGAATTCAGATGGCTCTTTTCCTATAATAGAATCTTCAAATCCAGGGATCATTGAATTGCTTCCAAGAACTAATTTAAAATCTACAGCTGAATTTCCTTCAAACTCTTCGCCATTTATAGTTCCTGTAAAATCTAAAATAACCTGATCATCTTTTTGTGATTTTCTACTTACATCTTCCCAATCACCATATCTTTTAACGATATCTCTAATGGCTAGGTTTATGTCATCTTCCTCAATTGAGATCGTAACCTCTTCATAGCTAGTCCATCTACTTAGCTTGGGTGTTATATCTGGGAAAACTTCAAAAGTTGCAGAGTAAGAGATTGGTTTAGTAGGATCTTCGCTTTCAAGATCAACTGTCGGAGGTGACGCAGGCCTTAAGTTGTTTTCAGCTAATGCTGGAGGATATGAATTTTGAATTAATTCATTAACAACATCACCGTGAATTGAAGCTCCATATCTTTGCTTTAATACATCAGTTGGAACTTTACCTTTTCTAAAGCCATCAAGCTTTGCCTCTCCTTTAATCTTATTAATCTTTGATTCAAATTTTGAATTGTACTCATCTACTGGAATTGAAACTGTTAATTTCCTTTCTAAATCCTTGAGTTTTTTTAACTTACTAGTCATATGATTTACCTAATATAAATGGGGCGAGCGATGGGGTTCGAACCCACGGCCTCCGGAGCCACAATCCAGCGCTCTAACCAACTGAGCTACGCCCGCCACGAAACGCCACATTATAGATTAAAAATTACTATTATTAATTATTTATTAAGCTAATATTATGATTAAATCACTTAAGGCTATTTATTTAATAGTTTTATGGTCAAAGTATTTATATAACAGGGGGTTATTATGGATAATTTTTTAGAGGACACTACTAGGTTTGTTAACCAAGCTATAAAGTTTGTTCCTATTTCAAAAGGCCTTGCAAATAAAATTACTACTTGTAATTCAACGTACACAGTTAGATTTGGAGTCAGACTTCGAGGTGATATACATACGTTTGAAGGCTGGAGGTCTGTTCATTCAGAGCACATGGAGCCAACTAAAGGTGGAATAAGATTTGATATGGCAACTCATGCAGATGAGGTTGAAGCCCTTGCTGCATTAATGTCTTATAAGAATGCAATCATCAATGTGCCATTCGGAGGATCAAAAGGAGGTCTGAAAATTAATCCTCATGAATGGGAAGAGTTTGAAATTGAAAAAATAACCAGAAGGTTTGCTCAGGAGCTGATTAAAAGAGATCTAATAAGTCCCTCTCAAAATGTACCAGCGCCTGATATTGGAACTTCATCTAGGGAAATGGCATGGATTGCAGATGAATATAGAAAACTTAAATCAACTGATATAAATGCTGCAGCCTGCGTAACGGGAAAGCCAATAAATAAGAATGGATTGCCTGGCAGAGAGGAAGCGACAGGAAGAGGAATACAGTATATCGCCAGAGAATTTTATAAAAATTCAGATCTTCTTAAGAAATTTGGGCTTTCTAAAAATTTAGAAAACAAAACCTTAATTGTTCAAGGACTGGGAAATGTTGGCTACCATGCATCTAAATTCTTAACCGAAGACGAGAATGTTAAATTAATTGGCATCTCTGAGTATAACGGTGGTATTTATAACGAGAGCGGCATCAATGTTGAACATGCAAAAAAATTCTTTACCAAAAATAAATCTTTTGAAAACTATACTAAGGCTAAGTTTATAAAAGACGGTGCTCTATTGTTTAAAAAAGAATGTGACATATTAATACCAGCTGCTAGAGAAAATGTTATTACAGAAAAAAATGCTGGCTCAGTAAAAGCAAAGCTTATCATTGAGGCAGCTAATGGCCCTATAAGCTATGCAGCAAATAAGATACTTAATAAAATGAATGTATTTGTCATACCGGATATTCTTGCCAATTCAGGGGGAGTTGCTGTGAGTTATTTTGAGTGGGTAAAAAATATAAGACACATAAGGTTTGGCAGACTTGAGAAGAGAGAGAATGCTCTTAGATACACCACTCTAATTGAAGCAATTGAATCTATGACAGGAAAATCAATGCCAGAAAAGTATAAAAGAAATTTTATTGATGGGATTGAGGAGATTGACCTAATTAGATCTGGGCTTGATGACATGATGATTGACGGATTCCAAGAGGTTAAAAAAGCTTACATGGAAAATAATAAGATACCTGATTTTAGAACAGCGGCTTACAAGGTAGCTATTGAGAAGATTGCTTTGTCATATGACTTTATAGGTCTATAGGAAAATATAAAGGATCGTCTTGCTCTTTCCATGGCTTATAAGGAATCATTATTTTTTTTAAAAGGCTGCTTTCTAGAAATGTATTCAGCCAGAATTTAATATTTTTAATATCTTCTTGATCATCAAACCATTCGATATCAGCTAATCTAAATTGTCTTATAAATGGAAGAATAGTGATATCTATTTTATTTATATTATCTCCAAAAAACCAAGCTTGCCCAACAAAAAATTTATCAAGTTCTTTTAATATCTTTAAGCAGGATTCTCTGTGAATTTTTTTATCTACGTCATGGTATCTAGTCGAATACTTATACCTATCAAGATTGAATTTAAAATCTCCATCAAACAATTTTATAGTTTTATCGGTAAATAATTCTTGATTGTCTAATAAGTTAGCATCGAATACATTGTTTTGTTCCAATGCCCAATCTATAACATTAAGACTTTCATCAATAACTTTACCATTATCTAAAAGTAAAACTGGAACAGTGCCTTTGGGAGAGATATCGAGCATTGAAGATGGTTTATTCTTTAAACTTACCTCTCTTAACTCGCATTGAATATCTGTTAAGCACATTACCATTCTGGCTCTCATTGCGTAGGGACATCTTTTGAATGAATACAAGATATGCATAATTATGAATTATTTTTTAGCCAGATCTTTTGGTCCAATATGTTTTTGATTTCTTCCTCTTGCTATGTCAATCTGTTTTTGCCTGCTCATATATCTAGCCTTTTGCTCTTCAGTCTTTTCATTAAAGCATTTAGGGCAAGCTACGCCCTTGATATAGCTCATAGATTTCTTATCTTCTTCGGTAATTGGCATCCTGCATCCATGACACATATCAAAGGTACCTACTGATAAATCATGTCTTACAGATACCCTGTCATCAAAAACGAAACACTCACCACTCCACAAAGACTCTTGTTCGTCCACAACTTCAAAGTATTTTAATATGCCTCCTTTAAGATGATTAACATCATTAAATCCATCTTTCTTCATAAAAGAGGATGCTTTTTCACAACGTATTCCTCCAGTACAAAACATAGCAATTTTTTTAGTTTCTTTATCTTCTTTTGAAAAATTTTGCTTTTTAACCCATTCAGGGAATTCTCTAAATTTAACAGTATTCGGGTTTATTGAATTTTTAAAAGTTCCAATTGAATACTCGTAATCATTCCTTGTATCTATGAGGATAGTGTTCTCATCAGAAATTAAATCATTCCAATTTTCTGGGTTAACATACTGGCCAGCAATATCATTTGGGTCTATAGACACATCACCAATAGTTACAATCTCTTTCTTTAATTTTATCTTCAGCCTGGCAAATGGATTTTCTTGAGCTTCTGAATATTTAATATCTAAATCAAAAAACCCATGAATACTTTTAATATACTTTAAGGCTAGCTTTAGATTTGATTTCTCTCCGGCAATAGTTCCATTTAGTCCTTCTTCACCTACTAAAATAGTTCCAGTAATAAGGTTATTTTTAAGTTGTTTTCGTAATTCAATTTGAAGAGTATTGGGATTCTCAATCACTGAAAATTTATAAAGTGCGGCTACTGAGTACATGTGAAGATATTATATAAGAAAATGGCGCGCCTGAAGAGATTCGAACTCCTGACCCACGGATTAGAAATCCGTTGCTCTATCCAACTGAGCTACAGGCGCTGGTCGGGGTAGTAGGATTCGAACCTACGACCACTCGCTCCCAAAGCGAGTGCGCTACCAGACTGCGCTATACCCCGAAGGTGCAAATATTAAAGTTTATATAAAAAATAAGCAATGATCATATGAATAAATATTAATTAATATTGATTAATGAGATAATAATTAGATGACAGCAAAAATATTAGATGGTAAAAAATTAGCAACTCTTTCAGAAGAATACATTAAAAAAGAGGTCTCTGAGCTTGTTTCAGAGGGTATTACTCCTACACTAGCCACTATATTAGTCGGTCATGACCCGGCCTCAGAAACATATGTAAAAATGAAGAGAAATACTTGTAAACGAGTTGGTATGGAGTCAGTAGCGATTGAACTTCCAGAGTCAACAACAACAGAAGAGCTTTTAAAAACAATTGAAGGTTTAAATTTAGACCTTAATGTTCACGGAATTCTTTTACAACATCCTACCCCAACTCACATAGATGAAAGAAAATGCTTCGACTCGATAGATATAGAAAAAGATGTTGATGGTGTAACTTGTCTAGGTTTTGGAAATATGGCAATGGGAATGGGCGCTTATGGATCATGTACGCCTGCGGGAATTGTTAGGTTGATAGAACATTATGAATTAGAGGTCGAGGGAAAACATGCAGTTGTCGTAGGAAGAAGCCCTATTTTAGGAAAACCTATGGCAATGATGTTATTAAATCTAAATGCCACTGTTACTATTTGTCATTCGAGAACACAAAATATTGACTCTATTATCAAGCAAGCTGATGTAATTGTAGGTGCTGTTGGAATACCTGAATTTATAAAAACTGAATGGATTAAGAAAGGTGCCATAGTGATTGATGCTGGGTTTCACCCTGAGAAATGCGGAGACATTGATTTATCTGAAATGAGTAATATTTCTTCTGCCTATACTCCAGTTCCAGGAGGTGTTGGGCCAATGACTATAAATACACTGATATTACACACAATGCAGTCTGCAAAAAAGTTAGCTAATAGGTAGGTTCGTTACTTATCTGATTCTTTAGAGTCTGGTGATTCTAGAGTAACTTCAACTTCTTCAACAAAAACCTCTTCAACATCTTTAGAATCAGTCTCGACCTCTACTTCAATTACTTCGCCCTCTTCTTCACTTGATTTTTTGAAAGGAAAAGGCTTATCTTCTGTGTCAAATAGTAAAAATTTTAGAGTATCGCTTACAAATAAATATAAGTGCTTATTAAAGTCAGATAAAGCTTCATTAACTTTGGCGGTGAACAAGACAAATATGAACTGAATAAAGGCAAGCCCTATAGATACAGAAATCACAAAATTTAATGCAAATGCGTATAAAAGCATAAAAAGAAAACGAGTCCATTTTCCTATCTTTAAAACTTCTTCTTTTACTTCTTCTCTGTTAATTTCCATAATTTAATTTCCTCTGTGTTGAAATTCTACATCAACTTCGTTCGGATTATTAACAAGATCGTTAATTAATGTATCTGCAGATGACTCTTTGTAGATTATATTATATAAAGAATCAACTAATGGCATTTTGATATTAAGTCTAGATGATTCCTCTTTTATGACTTCCAAGGTTCTAATGCCCTCTGCCACTTGACCAACCTTGTCCTTAGATTCTTGAAGACTCATTCCTTGTCCTAGGTTTGATCCTAACTGATAATTTCTTGACAAACCTGATGTACAAGTTGCTACCAAGTCTCCCATTCCAGAAAGACCAAGAAATGTAATGGGGTTTGCTCCTTTAGCAACTGCAAATCTACTCATTTCAGCCATACTTCTTGTCAAGATCAACCCAACTGCATTTTCGCCAACGTTTAGTGAGTCTGCCATTCCGCATATTATTGCATATATGTTCTTTAAAGCGCCTGCTAACTCAACACCTTGCAAATCATTACTTGAATAAACCTTAAAAGTATCAGAAGAAAGTGTACTTTTGACGTCCCTTATTAGTTCATTACTTGAGCTAGCGATAACCGTACCTGCAATTTTATTTTCTGCAATCTCTCTAGCAAGATTAGGACCACTGAGAACACCGACATGATTCTTCTTAGAATCTATATTCATGGAGATAATATCTGACATGGATCGAAATGGGTTTAATTTAATGCCTTTGGTACATGAGATAATATGTGAGCCCTCTTCGATCATTGGCTTAATTCGCTCCATTATTGTTTCAAAAATTACACTTGGAGTGGCTATAAACACTACTGATGAACTTTCCATGACGTCTTCCAACTTCTCAGATGCCAATATATTTGGAGATAATTGTAATTCTGGATGGTAAGAAGAATTAGCTCCCTCAGAGTTAATTCTAAGAGCCTGCTCAGAGTCTCTTACCCACAAAGATACCTTATATCCATTTGAAGCTGCAATATTAGCAAGAACGGTGCCAAAGCTACCTCCCCCCAATACAGCAACCTTAGTATTAGTATTCATGATTATGATAAATATTTATCAAGCTGCCTAAGATACTTAGATGGATCCTTAGGCGAACCTCCCTCTGCAATAACAGCGTAATCATATAAAAAATCTACAAACAAATTAAATTGCTTTCCTTTTAAATCTTTTAATTTTTTTAGAAGTTTATGTTTAATATTTATTTCAAAGATAGGATGTGAGGACCCTAGGGTTTGACCTGATGCTTCAAGGATTTGTCTTAACTGAGCCCCTGGTTCATTTTGAGGAAGAATAAGACAGGTAGCTGAGTTAGTAAGTCTTGAACTAACCAAAACATCAGAAACCTTATCATCTAGATGTTTTTTTATTTTCTCAACAAGACCTTGGTCAGCCTCAGATACTTTCTTATCAGAACCGTCATTATCAGCACTTTCTTTTGCCGCATTAACTATTTGTTTACCCTTATACTCATTAAGACCAGTCATTAGCCACTCATCGATTCTATCAGTTAACAGAAGTACTTCTGTTCCTTTAGATCTCAATCCCTCAATATGAGGTGAATTAGCAGCTGCTTCATAGGTATCTGCAACACAATAATATATTTTATCTTGGTCATCATTCATTCTGCCTAAATAATCATCAAGAGTTTGGTCTGCATTATTAGAATCATTATGAGATGAACAAAAAAGCAATAAGCTAGAAATTAGCTCTTTATTTTCAATATCTTCAGATGGGCCTTCCTTTAAAACCAAACCATACTCTAACCAAAATTCTTTATATTTATCTAATGATGAATCTTTCAAGGATTTTAAGGATTCTAATATTTTTTTAGTTACGCCTTTTTTGATTGTGTCTACAAGGGGATGCTCTTGTAGAATTTCTCTAGAAACATTTAGAGGTAAGTCTCCTGTATCAATAATACCTCTAACAAATCTTAAATATAAGGGAAGGAAATTAGATGCATCATCCATAATAAAGACTCTTTGGATGTAAAGCTTTATACCTCTTGGGGACTCTCTATTCCATAAGTCAAAAGGAGGTTTAGAGGGGATATACAATAAATTAGTATATTCATTTTTTCCTTCAACCTTGTTATGAGCCCACATCAACGGATCAGCTTGGTCGTAGCTCATAAATTTATAAAATTCTTTATATTCATCGTCCTTTATAGATCTTTTGGGCTTTAGCCATAATGCTTCAGCATCGTTTATTCTGTGAGTTTCGTTTGATTCTGAAATTAGATTAAGTGGGAAATTAATATACTGAGAATACTTTTCTAGTAAGTATCTAACCCTACCCTCATCTGCAAATTCTTTATTTTCTTCATTTAGAAAGATAATTATGTCTGTACCATTTGTTTCTTTTGTTACTTGCTGTAATTTATATTTTTCTTCTCCGTCACTCTCCCATAAAGTGGCAGCATCTGTATTATCAAAAACTGATTTAGTAATTACCTGAACTTTATCAGCCACCATAAATGCTGAATAAAAACCAACTCCAAATTGACCTATTAAGTTAGAATCTTTTTTATCATCTCCGGTAATATTACCCAGAAATGAAGCAGTTCCTGATCTGGCAATAGTTCCAATATTTTCAATGACTTCGGCTTCTGACATTCCAATTCCATTATCAGAAATAATAATTTTATTTTCTTCTTTAATTACTTTTACATCAATTTTTAGATCTTTGTTAAAAATAGATAGTGACTTGTCTTCTACAGCCTTAAATCTAAGTTTATCAATGGCATCTGAGGCATTAGAGACAAGCTCTCTAACAAATATTTCTTTATTAGAATATAAAGAATGGATCATTAGCTTAAGAAGCTGCTTGGTTTCGGTTTGAAATACTTTAGTTTTTGATTTAGCCATGTTAATTCCCCTATGTTAAGTTATTTGTAGTTCCTAATATTTGAAATTCAAGGTCTAAGCCTATATTTATAGATAAATTACTCTAACTATCTGAACTATTGATGCGAAGAAAATAATCACAGTATTAAAAACACTGAGGCTATGTAATGCCTTGAATAGGCTATCCCAACCTCTGTCTTTTGCAATATTTGTTAATGGGATAATTATGTATCCAAGAAATGAAAAAGAAACAGCTATTAGAGCAATATAAATATCAATTGTTGAAAAGAAGAGATATGAAATCAATAAAGCTATTAGAGTAATTAAAAATAATAATAAGTAGTATCTAGGAAAGATTTTTCTTAAGAAGTTGGATGCATTCTGATCATCAAGTACTTTAAAAACTATTGGGGCCGTTAGAAGAACTTGAGCAAATATTATCCCCAAAACCAATGAGTAGCATAATATTAGGAGAATTAATGTAACTATATTCATAATTAAGTGGCGGTCTGACGGGGAATCGAACCCCGAACACCGCCGTGACAGGGCGGAATTATAACCGTTTAACTACCAGACCACTAAACCGTTGGATGGAATAATATCTATTTTAGATAAAAGTGCAACCCAAAAAAATGGTGGGTGATGACAGGTTCGAACTGCCGACCCTCTCGGTGTAAACGAGATGCTCTACCAAACTGAGCTAATCACCCATTTTATCAATCAAAAAAGCTATATTTTATAACCACCAATGATTGAGGTGGCTAATAATACTATTTTATTTATAAAAATAATACGACTATTTCACTACAAACTTTATTTTTTTGAAAGATTAATTCTTGCTAAATAGATCCCGAAGAAACTAATCCCTACAAATAGTAATTGTGTAATATTTAAGAATTCTGAGAAAACAAAAGAAGCAAGTATAGTTGCTGTTAAGGGCTGCATTAGCAAACCAATAGATCCATTAGACGCTGAGATGTTAGCTATACCAATAGTAATTAGAAACTGTCCTCCAAACTGACATAAAAATGCTAAGAGTATCAAGTTACCCCATTCTATGGTCGAAGTGGGAACTATTACCCCCCCCTCTATTACAGTTGGGATAATTGAGAAGATGCAACAGAAAAAAGTTGTATAAAAAATAATATTTAGAGCGGTTTCCTTACCAAGCCTAGATATAATCAACAAATAAGTCCCATAAAATAGGGCGGCGACAAGACATAAAACATCCCCTAATACCTTTCCGTTAGCATAATTATTAGAAAATATTATTAAACCAGTAATGCCAAAATAAGTTATAAAAAATGATAAAACAAAGCCCTTATTTGGGATATCTTTAAAGATTATAAAAGATAAAATAGCGACAAAAATTGGGGCTGAATTAACAATTATTGTTGCATTGGATACTGATGTTATATTCATACTATAGTGCCAAAGAAGTAGATCAGTTGTAAATGCTAAAGATGCTATGGCTGAGTAGAAGATAGTTTTTTTACTTTTAACTTTAAAAAAAATAGTTTTATTTTTAATAAGATTAAAAACTAGAAGAAAAGGCAATGTAAGAAACATTCTATAAAAAAGTATTCCAGAAGAGGACAATTCACTCCATTTAACAAATATTGGAGCAAAGCCAATAAGCATTGCACCCGCAGCTAACATAATAAAATAATTTGAACGCTGAAAATTCTCAATCATGAAGTTATACTTTGTCTATGAAAGAAGACATTGTAGAGCAAGATAAAGAAATTATCTCTGTTGGTGAGCTTAATAGATCGGCTAAGTACCTTCTAGAGAACACCTTTAATAATATTTCCGTTGTAGGTGAAATATCTAATATGTCTAGGCCAAGCTCCGGTCACATTTACTTCACATTAAAAGATGAAGATGGAGCTATTGGCTGTGCAATGTGGCGTTCCCAAGCATCGAGACTCAATTTTTCACCTGAAAATGGAGATCAGTGCATCCTTAAAGGCCAAGTAAGCCTTTATCCCGCAACCGGAAGATATCAGCTGATGGTTAAATCAATTGAACAAGCTGGTTCTGGAAACCTAATGCAGCAATTTGAAGCCTTAAAAAACAAACTTGATAAAGAGGGGTTATTTGATTTAAATACTAAACGAGATATTCCAAAATCACCTAGACATATAGGAGTTATTACTTCTGAATCAACTGCTGCTCTTCAAGATATTTTAACCACAATTCAAAGAAGAGCTCCATCGGCACAAGTGAGCATAAGCGCCACAGTGGTTCAAGGAGACAATGCTCCAAATAATATAATAAAGGCTCTAAACAGGATTGTTATATTCAATGAAAAAAACCCTGATAATAAGATAGATGTTGTAATTCTAGCAAGAGGGGGCGGCTCTATCGAGGATCTGTGGTGCTTTAATAACGAGGATTTGGCCAGAGAAATCGCAGCATACCCAATTCCAACAATATCAGGAGTTGGTCATGAAATAGATTTTACAATTTGTGATTTTGTGTCTGATATGAGAGCTCCCACACCAACAGCATCTGCTGAATTAGTTTCAGAATTTAATTTTAAAATAAGTGACAGGCTGGCTGATCTAAATTTATCTCTTTTTAAATCTATAGAGCAGGTGATTAGAACTAAAAAACAATTTGTTAGCGCATTGAAATCAAGCATTAAGAACCCATTAATGATATTAAGAGAGCAAAGTCAGAAATTAGATAATTTTGAGCTGAGGTTAAATCAAAAGATATCTCTTAACTATGCAATTAAAAATCAGTCGATCAAGCTTCTCTCATCAAGACTTCTTCAAAAAAGCCCAAAATCATTTTTAAAAGAGCTAAATAACAAAATATCGAA
>Ga0209711_10001441_pt1 | contig 23085 bp, 38 predicted proteins | sample ArcticOcean_MG_C_7_FD_187441 | JGI IMG/M metagenome (GOLD analysis project Ga0209711, IMG submission 187441) | Marine microbial communities from western Arctic Ocean - ArcticOcean_MG_CB11_88 (SPAdes) (version 2) | ecosystem: Environmental > Aquatic > Marine > Oceanic | place: Arctic Ocean...
AAAAATCAAGAGGTGGCTCACAGAAGTCTTGAGTCTCTCTATCCATAAAGGCTACTTCCCATAGCCCACCTTTGTATCCATAAGAACCTGTAAATTGTACTACAGATACTATATAATTATCAAAATCAAACTGCATACGATATCCATCGTAATGTTCGAGCTTCTCAGGCCACTTCATAGGTACTTAACTCCTAACCAATTAGCAACCTTAGTTTTTAACCAAGACTTGTTTTCTATTCTAAGACTGATACCTTGATCGTCTATCCTTGCAGTCTCAGATCCGTTAGAATTACTCACAGTAAGATACGAACTTATAGTTCCAACACTATTAAAATCACTAGATACATATGTTGACGCTATTGCATACGGAGTCCTCAAATTGTTTAGTAGATCCTTAGGAACCTCTAAGTCAAGACCTAGTTGTTGTGTAAGCGGGAATTGTAAATCAAGATGCTGCTGGTACATTACCATAACCTATTGCCCATCCAACCACAGTGTCCAACCGAAAACTTCTCCAAGCTTCTTTATCAATTGCCCAAGCCGCGAAGTGTTCTGTATCTAAATCAATATCCTTCACCATTGGTTTAACACCAGCATCGACCAATGTTTGCTCATTGATAGTACAAGGCATAACACGAATCTCGTCCGTACCAATCTTTTTAAATGTTACTGTAACTACACCTTCTTTAAGTGCGTTAAGTAAAGTTGCTTTTTCAGATACTTCCATAATATATATTCCTAATTATTGTATTGAGTTGTTTATTATAACACAGTTCTTATCACTTGTCAATAGTTTCTTTTACGATGGCGCGGCTGATAGGAGTCGAACCTATGACCTTCGGTTTCGTAGACCGATATTCTATCCTGCTGAACTACAGCCGCGAGCTTAAATTACGAACTGTTTTATCAGTCCTGTGATTAATACAAATAACGAAACACCATTTAATAGTATTAGCGCTCTGTCTTCCCATAATAATGATACCCATAACCAAAGGCATATACCGATTGTTCCTGCGATCATATCGATGTCCCTAAATTCAGGACCTGCTGCTCGAGCGATAATAGCGATCAACACCAGAATAGATGCAGACCACTTAACATACCAATCGAGTTTCTTTTTGCCTTTGTTTAATGTACGAATCATATTATTCAGGGATTACCGTTTCCGTTAAAATATTAGCAGTTGGAAAATCAATAACGATATGGTCAAGTCTCAGAACGTATGTTCTATTAGGATCGTCAAATTCACCGGCTGCTGCCATTAGTGGTCTGCCTGTAACTTCTAATGTTCTATCGGCATCTAATTCATGCGTGTATGTATATGTCTTTTTCATAATTCTTTTAAAACCTCCCAGGTTTGTTTGTAAGATTCAACAGGATATGTAGTTCCTGTCTTACTTAGTTCTATTGTAATTGCTAGTGGATAATCATTACCACCGTATGACATCTTATCTCCGAAGAAATGGATGTGATCGTACTTTTCAGATAAAAACTCATGTGCTTTAGATTTATTGTTACCACGTGGTGAAATATCAATACTGATCTCTCCACCCATTGATGCGTGTAATTTTGGATACTTAGAGTTAATCTCTGTACATATTAAATATCTTTCATGGTATTTAGAATCCCAAGCAAAGTATTCCTTTCGTTGTTCTGCCGTACAATCACGACCTACAATAGAAAAGTTAACCATGCCTACTCTTTCTTCCATATGACCGCCAGCTTTAACTGGGTAACGAGTATTCGCAACTTTACCTCTTAAGAACTTTTTAAATTCAGCATCTGGTGTATAGTCATTCTTACTCTGTAAACTAGAACCAATCCAAAATTCGTTACCGTTACATTGCCATACTCCCTTACAAGACTCGTATATAGTAAAGCCTAGTTGTTCGTATGTCTTTGTTCTATCGGAACCTGTAACTAAGTATACATCATGTGATTCTATAAACTCAGCCATAAACGTTTTGAACTCAGGATCTATTGGTTGTCTTGATCCTGTTAGAGTACCGTCTACGTCAAATACAAATACTTCTTTCATTGAATATATTCCGTTAAACTTAATAGAACCGCAGTTCCTGTAATTGCACTGCCAATCATAATTGCTTTGTCATTCCAACAATGTCCTACATAAGTCCATGCAATAGAACTTAAAGCATATGCAATTTTACCTATAAAAATAAAACCTGCGCTTTGAGTAAATACTCCAAACACCGCAAGTATCGTTGCTCCCCATTTAACATAACTATCAAGTGTACCTTCAGGAGTAACTGGTGTTAAGTCTTCTACTTGTACTTGAAGCTCTGCCATCTCTGTTCTTAATCGAGCCTTTTCAGCAGATAGCTCCATCGCAAGACGACCAGTTTTAGACATAGTACTATCTTTATACTGTTCTTTAATCTCTTGCTTAATTTCTTGTGTTAAATCAGTCATACTTATTAATTAAGATAGTCTTCCAGTTTTGGTTTCTCTAAACCTTTTCTTTCGTCTAAAGGTTTGAACATATAATCACTCATTGCTAAATACATTGTAGTGTATAAAGGTACTTCTTGAATGATAGATTGTATACGCTGACTCTCTTCTTGTCCTTTCTTCCAGGCTCGATGATCATCAGAATAATTGTAGTACCAATCATGGTGTTCTAATAACTTAAAAAAATCTTGAATGTCCATTAACAATATTCCTTAATGTATCGCTTGTACTTATCGTATCCGCGAGCGGCCGCCTTCTTACGATCTTTGTGCGTGGCTGGTTTATTGAACTTGTTACAGTTCTTCGCAACCGGATTTAACTTGATCTTTTCCATTTTGCCTAAACCTTTTATTATACTGCCGCTTTATTTTCTTTACCGCACCAGATTGAGTAAGGTAACAATACCATTTACGAGCCTTAGTTAAAGCATCGTATTCAGCTCCACCTTTCAGTGGTATTCGTACTCCTTTCTTCATATCAGTTCTCCATCCGTAAAGCTATTTATATCTGGTACGCCCTTCAGGACTTGAACCTGAAACCTACGCCTTAGAAGGGCGTTGCTCTATCCAGTTGAGCTAAGAGCGCATTATCAGATAAACCTATTCTCCAAGCTCTTCCATAAACTTCGCTACTAATTTGTACTGCAACTTTCGAGCTTCTTTCTCCCAAGGTTGATCTGCATATTCTGTATTAGCATGGCTTCGAGATTTCCATCGTGTTAAGCCTGAATCTAATTCACCTCGAGCGAACTGTTTAACATGAACCATCTCATGTGCTAACGTAACTAACCAATTTCCATATAATGCAACATCAACTTCAAAATTCCTCTGGTCCAGCGATAAACATAACCCTTCACTACCGTGGGAGTTGTCAGTGAATAGACCGTGGTGAAGGTTGACTTGATAACAGATCTTTAACCTGTTAATACCTAATTGCCTTGCGAATGAATTCATTGCACAATAAGCATAGGTCTTCAAACCTTCGTCAAGTTTACCGCCTCTTGGACCAGTGAAATTAACCATCATAAAATTTATTCCTTAATTAATAGTTATAAACAGTATTACAATCATCAAGAACAACAGAAATGCATTGTTCCAAATGAATGATATGGAACCAATGATTGCCTTAATGAATCCCAAGGTGAGAGTCAGAATGACAATCAAAGCAACAAGTATGGATATTAGCTCCACCGAACGCTTTCCATATCTCCTTCATCATAAGAAGGTTTTAGATTTAACTCAGAAGAAGCATCAAACTTGTCATCTGAATATAAAGAAAAATCTTTCATCTTTGATAGCTTGGCAACGGCTCGTTCATTCTTTGCTATTTCACGACCCTCTTTGTTAGCTTCTTGCTTGTCGTACTGAGTCTTCATTTTAGTCAATTCACGCATGACCTTTTCGTAAGAAGTTAATTTTTTCATCTACACAGTCTCCATCATATTATCAAAGTATTCTTTAATATAAGAGGCAACGATTACACGTTCACCACCGATATGCCATCTGTAATCAGACTGAGTCTTAGCAGCAGTACCGCCATCATAGTCTTTCCAATTATAAATGGTTAATGGAGAGATTGAATTGAAGTCATGGTCTTCTACTTGAAGTTCCCACTCAATGTCGACCTTGCCATCACCAGATGTTTCTGTTGATTGAGGTTCTCCGAAGACTTCTACCAAATCTGCATAACTTGCAGTGATATAGCCTTGAAGACTTGTTGATACCCAGTTTGACCTAGGCTTGATTTCGTAATTCTCTGAATTCATAACAACTCCCATTGTTTTAATTTATACAACCATTATACCATAGTTGAACACTAATGTCAACCATTATTTGCATTTTATTATGATAACATGTTCTTTTTCACCATCTTTATTGATGATTGTAGTAGATACCTGATCCCATACTGTATTTGACATGTTTGATTCCTTTTATCAATTTATAGTACTATTATATATGGAATCATAAAGAATGTCAACAACAATTCATAGTTTGTATAGAACAAAAAGGAATAACCATATAACCAGAATGAATATTAGACTCCACAGGTCATATGTTCGTATGCGTCAGGACAGATATTGATATCGTCTCCACAACCGCACAATTGATCTTCTTCAATTGATGGAGCTCCTACCATGTCTCTAATTTGAGACTCAGTCCACCTTTGTTTACCACCTACGGTGGATTGCTTCGCAAGCAATGTTATTTGTTCATTTGTTAATCCCATTCGTATACTCCTTACTTTATTGTTTAAATCTGATAGATCTATTATACAAGGAGTTTGGGTATCTGTCAATGGTTTTATGAAATTAATTTCAGATCAACACTCCTTATACAATATATAGATAACTGAAGGTGGTAGAAAATAACTATTGACATTCATAAAGAACTGTTGTATAATGGTATCTGAAATGAGGAATGGAGCAATCCTTCTAAATTAACTATTGACATCAACTACGAACTATGGTATAATGGTGGTTGATATGGAGAATAATGATTTGGCTAAACAAAACGAACAGTTCAGAATCCTAACAGCTCGACAGCACGTTCGAGAAAGGATCGGCATGTATATGGGTTCAAGTTCTAAAGAGGACATCGAAAGATTTATCCTTGGCGAATGGAAGAAGACCACGTATGTTCCTGCACTATCAAAAATGGTTGACGAAATTCTCGACAACTCAATTGATGAAGCAATCCGCACAAACTTTAAATTTGCTAACAAGATTGATGTATCTATTAATAGCAACAAGATTACCGTAACCGACAATGGTCGAGGTATTCCTCAAGACAAGATCTTTGACGAAGCAATGCAAACTGAAATCTTAAGACCTGTAGCAGCATGGACGAAAGTTAATGCAGGTACTTCTTTTGATGATGAACGTGTGACAATCGGTACTAACGGCGTTGGCTCTGCTGCAACCAACTTCCTATCCAAAACATTCACAGGTAAAACATGGTCTAATCAAAAGTCGATACAACTTGACTGTAAAGACGGTGCTGATACCATGAATGTTAAGACAGGATCGAAAGCTGGGAATGGTACTGAGGTATCATTTGTTCCTGACTTTGAGTTGTTTGAAGTTGACTCATTAGACCAACTTGATACAATTATATTAATAGAAGATCGACTCATCAGTTTGCAGATGGCATTTCCTGAGATTCAGTTTTCCTTTAATAAAAAGAAGATCGCGGTTAATAACTTTAAGAAGTATACTGAAATGTTTTCTGACATATCTATTATGGAAAAGACAACAAATCTTTCATACTTCATTGCTCCTTCGGAAGATGGGTTCAGAACTAACAGTTATATTAATGGTGTGAATACAAGACAAGGTGGTACATACGTTGACCACTTTATGAATTCCATTATTGATTCGTTGACCGTCAAAATTAAAAGACGTCATAAAGTAGAAGTATTAAAGACTACGATTAAGAGTGGTATTACTTTTGTGATGTTTGCTCGAAACTTTGTGAATCCTAAATTTGATTCTCAAACAAAAGAACGTCTAACTAATCCAACAGGAAACATCAAGGAACACCTTGAGATATGCAGGGTACGGGATGCTGAGTGGCTCGCCAACAAGATTCTTAATACTCCTGATATAATTGACCCAATCATTGAAGCTCAACTTGCGAAGAAGTTAGCGGCCGATAGAAGAGCTGCTACTCTCGCACAGAAAAAGTTACGTAAGGTAAAGGTTGCTAAACATATATCTGCTAACAAAGATGATGCAACATTGAAAATTGTGGAAGGTGATTCTGCAATGGGATTCTTATTAAAGGTACGTGATCCTGATACGGTTGGTGCGTTTCCACTTCGAGGTGTCATCATGAATACCTGGGATATGAAACCTGCTGAAGTATTAAAGAACAAGGAACTATCAGAATTAGTAGCGGTTCTAGGACTCGATATAAACGATCCAGACTCTGTAGATAATATGACATACAAATATATTGCTACATTAACTGATGCTGACCATGATGGTATAGGACATATATCACCACTGCTAATTGCGTTCTTCTACAAATTTTGGCCTCGGTTGTTATTAGAGAATCGTGTTCAGATTACAAGAACTCCTATTATGATCTCTACAAAGGATAAGACTGTTAAATGGTTCTATACCTATGAAGATGCACAAGAGTTCAAAAAGAACGAAGGATGGAAGCATCGATATATTAAAGGTCTAGGTTCTTTAACTGAAGATGAATATCATGTCATTATTAATAAACCAATGTATGACACGGTAACGATTGATGATGCTTCGGTATTTCAGATGATGTTCGGTAAAGAATCTAGTTTACGTAAAGAATACATGTTTGCATAAACCAGTTGACATTCATAAAGAACTGTTGTATAATAGTACTATAAATTAATAAAGGTAATAATTGATGGATTTGACAATGTTCACCGAAAAGCTTAAAGGCAATAACTATCCTATATCTAAGGTAGCTGCTAATGAGTGGAAAGCATTCGCAATGTATACGGTTGAATCACGTGCAATACCAAATATGATTGACGGGTTAAAGCCTGTTCAGAGATTCTATTTGTATTCATCGTTGATTAACAGTAAACGTGATTTTAAGAAGGTATCTGCAGTGTCAGGTATTATATCAGACTATGGTTATAATCATGGTGAATCTTCAGCGGCTGGTGCAGGACAGTTAATGGCTGCTGAATGGAATAACAACATTTGTCTTATTGAAGGTCGTGGTAGTTTTGGAACAAGATTAGTTCAGGATGCTGGTGCTCCTCGTTATGTTTATTCGAGAGTTAACGATAACTTCAATAAGTATGTTAAAGATATTGATCTTAGTCCTATACATGAAGATCCTGAACACGAACCACCTACGTTCTATTTACCAATCCTTCCTTTAGTGTTAGCGAATGGAACCAAAGGTATTGCTACAGGATTTGCTACAAACATCTTACCGCATAATCCTAAAGATTTAAAGAAAGCATGTGTTCAGTATTTAGAGAAAGGCAAGATTACTATAAAGCCTGCGATCAAATTTCCTGAGTTCACAGGTACAGTTGAACAGAGTAAAGAAGATCCTACTAAGTATATTGCTTATGGTACATTTGTAAGGAAAGGTAAGACTGCTGTTTCTATTACTGAAGTACCATACGGATTTGACCGAGAAGGTTATGTTAAGGTATTAGACAAGCTCGAAGAAGAAGGTGATATCGTATCCTATGAAGATAAATGTAATAAGAACGGTTTCCACTTTGAAGTTAAACTTAAATTAGCTTCTGCTAAATGGAATGATACCAAGCTTATTGCTAAATTCAAATTAGGTAAGCCATTCTCTCAAAACATCACTGTTATAGATTTTGATGGAAAACTTAGAGAATACACCGACGCTCGATCACTTATCAAGGACTTTTGTGACTACCGCCTTGGGATACTGCAGCAGAGAATTTACGCAAGACTAAAAGAATATACGGAAGAGGTTCGATGGCTTAATGTCAAAATGGAGTTCATTCAAGCAAATATTGATGGACGTATCGTGTTTAAAGATAACACAAAGGTACAGGTCGTCAATCAAATAATGCAAGAGACATCGGCGCTAGGAGGTGACACAAACCGATTACTCGCATTAAGTATCTTAAACCTTACACAAGAAGAAATCGTAAAGCTTAAGAAACAGATTGCTGATTGTAAAGAGACATTAGGCCTGTGGGAAAACACCACACCACAAGAACAGTTTAAAAATGACCTAGGAAGCGTATAATGGATTTTTTAGTATTGCTCGGCTGCTTAGCTGTAGTAATGATTATATTAAACAAATGGGATAATGAGGATAATGAAAATGGCGAGTAATAGTAATACAACTCAATTAGAAATTGATACATCAGCACACATAGACGAGAGAGGCGTTGAAGTTTCTGTTTATATTGGTGCAAACTCATGTGAACCTTCTATTGAAACAATCTTTGATTTTGAAAAATTGATTGAGAACCATTTTGAAGGTTATACAATAGGTGATATGATTCGACCTATAGATATTCCTGATGCAGAACTTTTAGTTATTAAACTCGAGCAGATGGCAAAGTATGCACGAAACATGCTTGAAGATTATTGGGATATGATTCCAGTTGAAGACCGTGTTGAAGGTGAAGAACTTATTGAGACGATCGCGGATCCTAAGCCTAACTCAAAATACTTTGCGTAGGTATTATAATGAATACCGAAGATGAATTAAAGGCAATGAGCAATATTAATCGGCTTGAGGTTATAGACCAAACAGGTCGTGCTTATGTTCATTACTTTTACTATAATGAAAGTGTACGGTATAGTCTACAAGACAATAACAAAACGCTTAAAATATTTATAGATAAAGTCGGAAGAGATGCACATGACGACTTATTGGAAGACTATACAGAATGACTTATGAGAGGATAAAATTGTGGAAGTAGTAATGCAGTTAACAAAATCAACAAAGAATACGCATGTGTACAGTAACGATACTGAAGATGCAGCTATTCCAACATTGTATATTAAAAAACATGCAATGGAGAAAAACCCACCACTAAGAATTGTAGTGACGGTAATATCAGAGTGAAAAACATGTGGCGTCTTTGGGCAAAAGCAATAGGCGAGAAAGAAGGAACAACTGATAGAGAAGCCGACAAGATAGCAATGATTAGAACTGTTATCGTGTCGGTAAACTTTATTACTTGTTTTGTTATTATAGCAGGAAACATACATAACTGGTAGATCATGGACAAGAAAAATTTAAACTTAAACTTACTCACTGAAGGATTACCTTTAACTGATGTTCAGACATTATATCACGAATTCTTTTATAGGAAAGACTATCAATGGTGGCGTGATGTTCAGCCAGGTGACGTTGTTGTTGACATCGGCGCTTGTGTTGGTTTCTTTGTTTGCCACGCTTTGGACCGTAGTGCTTCTCGTATCATTGCTGTTGAGCCTTCTCGACCACATCTTAAAACACTAATACGAAATATCTCTGATTATTTTATAGATCATGGAAAGGTTCCTGTCTTACCTATTGAAGCTGGTATTGGTTCAACTGCAAATCATTTTAAGAACGTCTTTTCAGATCATACAGGTTATAGGAGGATGTCATTCTTAGATCTTGTGGTTGATTACGATATTCCACATATTGATTATTTAAAGATTGACTGTGAAGGTGGTGAGTACGGTATCTTTACAGAAATGAACTTCCCTTATCTACGAAATAACGTAACTCATATTGCAGTTGAATTTCATATGAACGCCTATACAGGTTGTGTTCGTCAATGGCAAAAATTTAGAGACGGTATACTAAAGGATTTTGATACAACTCAGGTACGATTCCTCGAACACGAAGACAGAGCAAAAGCTTATGATGATGAGTTCCTAGCAGCAGGAGACTTTAGTCAATGGAGTTCCTTTATGTTGTTTATTACCAATTCTTAATATACATCATAAACGTATGTGGAACTTTATCCTTCCAATCATCATCCCATAACCACTCAAGCATCCGCTCGTCTTTGAATAATAGTTTTTCTTTGACTTCTGATAAGAATGAATCTCTCCACCTTTCAAATACTTTATGAGAATTGTATCGCTGACCTAATGTAATTCTTACTGCCGCAAATTTTACGTGACTTGTAAATAGCCATAACATTTCTTTAGACAGTATATTATATTCTGCACCCCATGTATCAACTCTCAAGTAATCTATAATAGGAATCTCAAATCCTGTAATAAGTTCTTGTAAATTTAAAACTTGTGGTTCAGGTTCTGCCTTATATGTTGGATTCTGATACATACTTGAAGAATCAATATCCTTTCCCATAGTAGCGCATATAGGATATACACGACTATAAGGTGGAATATCAATTAAGTGGTCTGAAACATTGTGAATGGCTGCACGTAGGATTCTACGATTTGGTTCAACCATATAAACTTTACCTGCACCAGCGTCGAGTGCTTTCTTGGCAAACATTCCATTTCCTGTGCCAATATCTAATACTACGTCGGACGGTTGTATTTCATACCACCAATCGTAATCATATTGCTTGTATATTTGGTACCACATCGAACTTATTTTTTCGGGCGACATACCAGCGTAATCAAAATCTTGATTCATTTCCATAACTAATTCCAAAGAGATAAATAAATACTATAAACCATTATAGTTATTTATAGGATTTAAGATGGCAGAAATAATTAACAACTACTTATCACCTTCGAACTTTACGATTAGTATTCAGCGCATACCTAATATTGAGTTCTTTGTTCAGAGCCTGACACTCCCAAGTTTACAGGCAACGCCTACAGAGCGTGAAACGCCACTGACTACTATGTTTGAAATAAATGATAAGTTACAGTACAGCGATTTAGAATTATCATTTATCCTTGATGAGAATATGAATAACTATAAAGAAATACTTGAATGGTTAGAAGGTATTAGTGGATCAAGAACTCCTGACGCCACTAAAGCATTGAGCCTTTCAAAATACGGATTTAAATCTGATATTATCGCAACGATTACAAACTCTCATAAGAATCCAAATGTTAAGTTTACATTCAGGGACTGTTTCCCAACATCTTTAGGATCGGTTGAACTTAATGTGAATACTCAAGACGTTGCCTATGCTACTTGCAGTGTCACAATGCGATACGATATTTTTACAATGGAACAACTATAAAGGAAAGACTATATTATGAATTATGATTTTATTGAAGTAGGAACTTCGGACTTTGAAACCCACATACAAAACGCAACCGATGATCATGTTGGTTTATCTATTGAACCAATACAATATTATTTAGATCGCCTTCCAAATAAAAAGAACGTTAAGAAATTAAGTTGTGCAGTTTCTTTTGATGGGATAGCAGGTCGAGATAAAGTATATTATGTCCCTCATGAAACAATCGTAAGACACGGCCTTCCACATTGGATCCGCGGTTGTAATTCAATTGGTGATTATCACTATCAACACAAAATACGAAATCTTCAAGAGTTTGTTGAAACAATAGACATTGATATGATTCCGCTTGGTGATATCCTTGAGCAGCATAATGTTGAACAACTCAAAACATTAAAGTTAGATACCGAAGGTGGTGATTCTTATATCCTACAATCGTTCGTTCCTGTTCTCGAAAATAGACAACGTGATTGGTGGCCTCAGACTATTGAGTTTGAAACTAATATCCTAACACCAGAAGAAGTCGTAAATGAAACTATTGATATGTATGTTAACCTAGGCTATCGAGTATATCATCGTGGAGTCGGAGAACAAAATACCATATTGGCTATTGACATTTAGTCTGTTATTTGTTATAATAACAATTAATTTCATAAAACTTTTGAGATAGACTATGGACACAAATGATATATCAACCATCTGGGCTGCTGATTCTCCACTTGACGAGACGAACCTCGTAGGTGAATCAAAAAGAATACCTTTACTTCACAGCAAGTACTATAACATGTACTATCGAGAAGTATTGCGAGTAAAAAAGCTAAAAGCAGAATATAAAGAATTGGAAATGGACAAGCGTAATTACTACGATGGTTCTATGGCCGAAGAAGATTTGCGAGAGAAAGGATGGAAGCCATTTCGTTTAAAAGTAATTCGTAATGATTTGGACAAATACATTCAGGCAGACAAAGAGGTTATCAAACTTAGTCTTACAATTGATTTTCATACTGCAAATGCAAACTACCTCGAAGATATAATTAAAACAATACACAGTAGGAACTTTATTGTTAAGAACATGATTGACATACTTAAGTTTCAGTCTGGAGAATATTAATGGATTGGTTAACAAAATTTTGGCGGAAGCCTGAAGTTCAGCAACAGGAAACGCTTGTGATAGATATGATGAAAGATGATGTTGACCCTGAAGAACTAACAATTGAAAACGCATATAAGACAAGATGGATTTGGTATCACACGATATTAGCCGTCGGAATATTTTTCACTAATGTATTGCTAATAGCGATACTATTACTATTGGCAATTAAATTATGATATATTTTTGGATTGGATTTATATTAATGTTTCTTAATGAAGGATTCGTAATCATGCGACACGTACATCCTTGGTTTGCTGCAAAGAGAGAATCGTTAATTGCATACCTTGGTCGATATTGGAAAGTAACTCATAGTATAGCAGATACATTATGGATTGTATTAATTGCTTATGGTTATTACTTAGTACCAGATTCCTGGGCAAAGTTTACTTTACCACTTCTTATCTTTTGGTTATCTGTCCTATTATTTGTATACATACCCAAGTGGTTTAAAAAATGAATCCATACTGCGAAGATATTCCAACAGAATTAAAGAGAACCATTTACGATGGCTTCTGTCATATTCAAGAACTCAAAGGAATACCTCCGAGAGTACAACAATCAATGCTGCTTGCATTAACTGGTATGTTAAAAGAACATGGTTGGCCAGTGATTGGTATTACCGAAGCAGCGGCATTACGTATTCAAGAGAATGAATACAAAAGACCAAAGAAAATCAATCGTTCGCATATCTATTCAAGAAAGGAAACATCAGACATTTTGTTTTCAAAGGAATGGACTTTTACTGACTTTTGGGATTTCTTTTTAAAACGCGACTGTTGTGTATTAGCAACGTCTAAAGAAAACTATTCAAAGGAACCTGAAGACTTATGGAGACAAGTACCAAAAGGTATGTTTCAATCTGTAGGATTTGCGTTCAGAGTTGGAAAGGAAGAGGCCTGTTGGCTTAAAGAGCAATTATGAGTGACAAGATAGAAATAGAATATATTGATTCGGTCTATATGCGAATCAAAGCCGACGCAGGTTTGAAGGTTGAACTATCAGAGTTCTTTTCTTTTAAACCAGAAGGTTATCAGTTCAGTCCAAAATATAAAGCAAGAGTGTGGGATGGAACGATTCGGCTGTTTCAACCAATGCGTCCTGTATTGTATGTTGGTTTGTATCCACACCTAAAGAAGTTTTGCGATGAGCGTGATTATATTCTAGAAGCACCTAAACAGATTGGCGAACCGGAGAACATCGAAGATGGATATATTGAGGAATTGGCGGAAGAGATTAACTGCAAGTTTAAACCACGAGACTACCAAATCGAATATATCAGCAACGCTTTGCGTAACCGTAGATCTTTATCTCTATCACCGACATCATCTGGTAAGTCTTTAATCATTTATTTGATTCAGCAACATTACTACCAAGGACTTGGATTACGAACACTTATTATTGTTCCAACCATTTCATTAGTACATCAAATGTGTGGTGACTTTGTTGATTATGGTTGTGATGAATCTGACATATATAAAATACAAGGTGGTGTTGATAAGAATACGAAAGCACCGATAGTAATATCTACATGGCAATCTTTAGTCAAACAAGATAAGGATTGGTTTGGTCAATTTGGTTGTGTCATGGGTGATGAAGCTCATACCTTCCAAGCAAAGTCATTAACTACAATTATGCACAAACTTGAACACTGTGAATATCGTCACGGGTTTACAGGTACTCTCAAATCGGCAGAAAGTAAAACTCATAGGTTAGTACTTGAAGGTTGTTTTGGAGAAGTGAAACGAATTGTATCTACAAAGAAATTAATGGATGAAGGTACGGTTGCTGACTTTGAAGTTAAAGCGATTGTATTGAATCATAGCAATGAAGCGAAGGCAGCATTTAAAAAGGCGATGGGACAAGTTAAAGAACCTGTTAAGAAATGGCCGGCTGAACGTGAATTCATTGTGAATCATACAGGTAGAAATAATTTTATTAAGAATCTTGTACATTCCTTAAAAGGACAGAACAATTTAATATTATTTGATCTTGTGGAAAAACATGGTAAGATACTCGAACCTATGCTTCATAAAGAAGGTAGAGTATTACATTTTATATATGGTGCAACAAAAGGAGAAGAACGTGAACGCATACGACATTTGGTTGAGAACGACCCTGATAAGAAACATGATATACTCGCATCCTATGGAGTTTTTAGTACTGGTGTTAACATTAAAAGGCTTGATAACGTAATCTTTGCTTCATCTTCAAAATCTGAGATTAAAGTATTACAATCAATTGGTCGGAGTTTACGTAAAGCTGAAGACTCCCAGAAAGCAGTCTTGTATGATATTGCTGATGATTTGTCTATAGGTAGTTACGAAAACTATACATTAAAACATTTTAAATCTAGAATTGAAATTTACTCAACGGAAGAATTTCCGTTCAAGATCTTTACTGTTGATATTTAAACTATTATTGTTTTAAAGCAGATATACTTATTATACAAGGAGTTGAACCAAATGTCAATAGTTATTTTCATTTATTTTCATATTTGTGAAATTAAACTCAAATACATTGATTAACCATTGACATCAAGAACAAATTGTGATATAATTACTATATTATTAAAAACAGGAGTCTATTCGTTATGGCTAAGAAAAGGAACTATGTAAACAATAAAGACCTACTTGCGGCACTAATAGCCTACAGGGAAAGTGTAGCAGAGGCAGAAGAAGGTGGTGATAAGAAACCACAAGTCCCCGATTATATCGGTAAGTGTATTATGATGATTGCTCAAAGATTGGCAACACGCCCAAACTTTAGTGGATATATGTATAAGGAAGAGATGATCTCAGATGGTATTGAGAATTGTCTACAATATATACATAACTTCAATCCAGAGAAATCTCAAAATCCGTTTGCTTATTTTACTCAAATCATTTGGTATGCATTCCTACGTCGAATCTCTAAAGAGAAGAAGCAAATGTATATTAAATTCAAAGCTTCCCAGAGACAGATGTTTGATTCAGAAACCTTTGATGATTCCACAGGAACCATGGTTGGCAGCGTACTGCCTGACTATATCAGTGAATTCATTGATGACTTTGAAACTAAGAACAGGCTGGCGAAAGAAAAGAATAAAGCGAAACAACAAGAACAGCAAGAACAAGACGAGAAGTAAATTATGGAACTAGTGAAAGCGTCAGATCCAATTCTGAGTAAGGAGTTGAATGATATTGATATTGAAAATCCGCAAGTTGATCTAAAAGAAACAAAGGATCAAATGGTAGAGCTTATGGTCTCCAAAAGAGGTTTAGGACTATCTGCAGGACAAGTTGGTATTGACTATAAATTGTTTATTATTGGAGAAAGCAAAGAGAACTGTATGATGTTCGTGAATCCTGAAGTCCTCTCTGTATCTGAAGAAACCGAACTTGATGTTGAAGGTTGTTTAAGTTACCCAGACATGTTCGTTAAAATGCCAAGACCTAATATGGTTGAAGCAAAGTGGTACGATGAAGAAGGTAAACCACAAGAAGGTAGATTTGAGGGTTATACCGCAAGATGTTTCCTACATGAATATGATCACCTATATGGCGTTGTATTCAAGGATAAAGTATCACGACTTAAATGGGAACGAGCAAAGACAAAGAAAGGCAAAGTCTCAAAACAAAGAAACCAATTGACAGCAATGATGGCGGATGCTCAAGCAGCGATAGATAACGCTAAAACCGCTCAAGCTGTTACCCAGGAGTAATATGAAGATCGCAATCGTTACCGATATCCACATCGGTGTTAGAGGCGATTCAAAAGTATTTCATGAAGTACAACGAAAGTTTTTTGAAGAAGAATTCTTTCCGTATTTAGATGAACATGGTATCACTACTGTGTTCGATCTTGGAGATACTTTTGATCGTCGAAAATATATCAACTATGCTACTTTGTCCGCAGGTAAGTCATTCCTGTTTGATAATTTAGTAAAACGTAATATAGATTTCCATTGTCTTATTGGTAATCACGATACTTATTACGCAAGTACTAACGAAATCAATAGTATGAATCTATTAACTCAAGAGTATCCTCAGTTTACTTTATATGAGGATGACGCTACTGAGTTAGAAATAGGATCTACAAAATTCCTTATGCTTCCGTGGCTCAACAAAGAGAACGGTGAAAAGAATCTTGAAGTCGTTAGAAACACTGATGCTACTATATTGATGGGTCACCTTGAAGTAAAAGGTTTCGAGATGATGAAAGGTGCGTTATGTACGCATGGTATTGATATGAACGTGTTTAAGAATTTTGAATCTGCGTTCTCTGGTCATTTCCACCATCCTTCAAGATATGGCAATGTTGAGTACCTTGGATCTCCATATGAAATGACATGGTCTGATTATAAAGGTAGTCGAGGTTTCCATGTATTTGATACCGAGACTCGTGAGATAATTAAAATCGAGAATCCTAATCGAGTATTCTATAAAGTATTCTATGATGATGAAACATGGACAGTTGATGATGTTGCTAATTATGACGTAGATCAATATCGTGATAAGTTTGTTAAAGTAATTGTACAAAATAGAACCAACGCGTATCTTTATGATATGTTTATGGGTCGCATGTCTGAATGCGGAGCAGTAGATGTTAGAGCAGTAGATGACCACCTGAATTTGGATGCAGAAGGTGTTGATGAGATACTTGATGAAACAAAAGATACGACAGAAATATTATCACAATACATTGATGGTCTTGAGACTACAATTGATAAAGGCAAAGTAAAAACTGTATTGGACGATTTATATCATGAGGCAATGAGTTTATAATGAGAATCAATTTTGAGAAAGTAAAATATAAAAACATACTATCAACAGGAAATGTATTTACGACAGTAGATCTAAATTTAGTTCCTAGTACATTAATCGCAGGATCTAATGGTTCAGGCAAAAGTACTTTACTTGATGCAATTGTTTTTGGTCTATACGGTCGACCTTTTCGTAATATTAATAAAGCTCAGTTAGTTAACTCGATTAATAATAAAGAACTGATTGTAGAATTGTATTTCTCTGCAGGTGGTGATAAGTATAAAATTAATCGTGGTATCAAACCTAATCTCTTTGAGATATGGAAGAATGGTGCTATGATTAATAAAGACGCATCTATTCGAGACTATCAAGGATTCCTCGAAGAATCTATTCTAGGTATTAACTTCAAAGCTTTTAATCAAATCGTTGTACTTGGTTCCGCTACTTATATTCCTTTTATGGAATTGAGAGCATATCAACGTCGTGAGATTATTGAAGACTTATTAGACATTCAGGTATTCAGTGTAATGGGTACGTTGGCAAAAGAACGTATGTCGAGTATCAAGACTGATATTAATGATAACAAATATAATATAGAAATCGTTGATAGTAAAATCGTATCACAAGAAGACAGCGATGCAGCAATACGAAATCTAAAGTCTATCGAAGTTGATAAGATCAAAGACAAGATGTCTGGTCATATTGATTCTATTGAAATAAAGAACACAACGATTGATGCACAAGACGAAATCATGAAAGTTCTATATGATGATATTTCTGATAAGCCTGCTGAAAAGGCAAAGTATACTACCGCACAAGAGCAGCGAGCTGAACTCGAAAGAAATCGTAAAGCGTTTGAGAAAGAACTATCCTTTTATGAACACAACGATGATTGTCCTACTTGTAAGCAAGGTATTGCTCACGACTTTAAAGAATCTCAAATACTCGAAAAGAATCAAAAGAAAGATGAAATCGAGAATGGATTAGTTAGTCTTACTGAAACAATTGAGACTCATACCAAACGCCTTAATTCAATTTCAAAGATAGAAGAACAGATTCAGTCAGTTAACTTTAAGATCTCTGAAACTCGTGCTGAAATCAAAATGGCAAAGAATGCGTTGATGAGTTATAAAAAGGATCTTGAAAACGCAAAGAAAGAAGTAGAAGAAGTTGATACATCTAAACTTATTGCCTTACAGAAAGCAATTGATAATCTTACTACGGTTCGTACTAAACTTCTCGATGAACACGAAGTACTTAACATTGTTCAATTGATATTGAGAGACGGTGGTATTAAAGCAAAGATTATTTCTCAGTACATTCCAGTAATTAATAAACTCATCAACAAGTATCTTGCTGCTTTTGATCTGTTCGTTGACTTTCAACTCGATGAAAACTTTGATGAAGTAATTCGTTCAAGGTTCAGAGACAAGTTTACCTACGCATCGTTCTCAGAAGGTGAGAAGCTTCGTATCACGTTATCAATCATGTTGGCTTGGAGATCTGTTGCTAAATTACGATCCTCCGTATCAACGAATCTATTGATACTTGACGAAACGTTGGATGGTGCATTGGATGGAGTTGGTATTGAGAGTTTGATTGAAACACTACATGGTTTGAACAACGATGATAATATCTTTGTCATATCACATCGTGGAGATCAGTTCGCTGAAAAGTTTGAGAACAACCTCAAGTTCGAGAAAATCAAGAACTTCTCGGAGTTAGTACAATAACCATTGACATTCACCTTCAACTAGTATATAATGGTTGTTCAAATATAAAAAGGCACTATGGCATTGACTAAATTCTATACATCCGTTGAAAGATACGGAAACAACATTCTACATCGCGGTTACGAAAACGGCAAACGTTTTTCATATCGTGTACCATTTCAGCCAACTCTATATATTAATACACCTAAAGCTGGTGGAGAAGGTTATCGTTCTTTAGATAGTTCGCTGCCCGTATCTCCTCATAAGTTTGGTGATATGAGAGAAGCAAAGGACTTCATCGAAGAATACAAAGGTGTTCACGGTATGAAGACGTTTGGTTCTACGAATTACGTTACTCAGTTTATTCAAGAAGAATACCCAGGCAAGATTACATATGACGTAAGTAAGGTAAATATCGTATCGTTTGATATTGAGGTAGACATCAGCGATGGTTATCCAAATATGGACACTGCTGATAAACCGATTACATCTATTGCTTATCATAGTTCTCGAGACGATGTATATTATGTACTTGGTCGTAAAGATTATGACAAGACAAAAACTGTTACTGATATTCCTCAAGACAAGATTGAGTTCGTATTGTTTGATGGTATTGATGGTGAACGTGCTTTACTTCAATACTTTATGAAACTGTGGACAACTGACTATCCTGATATTGTTACAGGTTGGAACGTTGAATACTTTGACATACAATATATCGTTACTCGTATTAGGTCACTCCTTGGTGAAGAAACCGCAAAGCGTTTATCTCCACACAAATCAATTAAACAATCCTCTCGAGAGATCTTTGGTAAAGTTGCCTCGACCTATCGTATTATGGGTGTTGCTGTTATTGATTACATGGATTGTTTCAAGAAGTTTGGTTATAAGTACGGTCCTCAAGAATCATACAAGTTAGATCATATTGCTTATGCCGTCCTTGGTGAAAAGAAAATTGATTACTCTGAATATGGTTCGCTAACTGGATTGTGGGAAGAGAATCCTCAATTGTATCTTGACTATAATTTAAAAGATACTCAACTGATTGCTCGTCTTGAAGAAGAAACAGGATTACTTGCATTGGTATGTACAGTTGCCTATGATGGTGGTGTAAACTATAATGATGCATTTGGTACAGTAGGTATTTGGGAATCAACCATATATCGTAAACTGATGAAAGATAAAATTGTTCCTCCACTGAAAGGTGGTCCAGGAATGAGAGCTGCTGATCTTGTTGGTGGTTATGTTAAAGATCCTAAAGTTGGAATGCATCCTTGGGTTGTTTCTTTCGATCTTAACTCACTATATCCTCACTTGATGTTACAATTTAATATGTCACCAGAAACATATATGCCAGATGATCGAGAGTATGTAACTCAGGACATGGTACTCAAAGGTGAATATCAGAATGAACGTAACGGAGTCTCTGTTGCTGCTAATGGTGTTTGCTTTTCTAATAAGAAGTTAGGAATTATTCCTGAAATCATTGATGAATACTATAATAACCGTTCCGTGATTAAAAAGCAGATGATCCTTGCTGAACAACAGTTTGAGGTCGAGAAAGATCCACGAGAGCTCATAAGGCTTAAACGTGAGATTAATCAATTGCATAACTCGCAAATGTCAATTAAGATTGCCATGAACAGTTTGTATGGTGCTACTGCTAACGTATATTTCTTATACTATATTAATGAAATGGCAGAGGCGATTACAACAAGTGGTCAGTTGGCTATTCGTTGCGCTGAGCAATCAGTGAATAATTACCTAAACAGAGTTCTTGGTACAACAGGCCATGATTATATCGTTTATATTGATACTGACTCAATCTATGTTGACTTTGGTCCTATGATTAAAGAAGTATTTGGTACGACTGATATTGATAAAGATAAAGGTGAAGAGTTTCTTGATCGTGTATGTTCAACCAAAATTGAACAGATCATTGAAGATGGTTACGAAAAGCTTGCTGCTGATCTTGGTACTTATCGTAATGCAATGGTAATGAAACGTGAAAAGATTACTAACAGAGCAATCTTTGTTGCTAAGAAACGTTACATACTAAATACATTGAACTCAGAAGGTGTTCACTACGATACTCCTAAGATATCGGTAACAGGATTAGAATCAGTAAGATCTTCCACTCCTGAGATCTGTCGTTCTAAACTCAAGAAATGTTTTGAAATCATTATGAATGAAGATGAAGAAACAACTCAAGCGTTTATTGGAGATTTTAAGGAAGAGTTCAAAACCTTAGATCCTATGGCAATCGCTAAGACTTCTGGTGTTAATGAACTCAAGAAGTACCAAGTAAAAGGATCCTTATACAAAAAAGGTTGTCCAATGCATGTTCGTGGTTCCTTGATGTATAACCACTTCATTAAAGAGAAAGGTCTTGGCAAGAAGTTTCCAATGATACAAGGTGGAGACAAAGTCAAGCTATTATATTTAAAGGTACCTAATCCTATTCGTGAGAACGTAATATCGGTTCCTGGCCTTTTACCAAAACAACTTGGACTACATGATTATGTTGATACTGAACTTCAGTTTGATAAAGTATTCCTTAGTCCTATACAGTCAATACTCGATGCGGTTGGATGGTCAGCAGAGAAGGTTAATACCCTCGATGACTTTTTCAGTTAAACCTATTGACATCTAACCTAAACTGTGTTATAATAGACACAATAACAAATTAACAGGAAATTTAATATGAGTGATATACAAATTGTAAGACTATCAACCGGCGAAGAGGTTGTAGCAAAAGTAGCCTATGATAAAGGATTCTATACTTTGACTGATGCGATCCTATTAGTCCCAGCTGGTGAAGGTAAAATTGGAATGGTTCCATTCGTACCTTATGCAACTCGTGAACCAGTTGTTATTGGCGAATCTCACGTAATGTTTACAGTAGAACCAATGGATGAGTTGAAGAAGCAAGTAATTGAAGCAACTACTGGTTTAATCCTACCTGGGTCTGGTGGTTTGAAACTCGTATGATAGAAATATATGGAAAGACTAATTGTTCCTATTGTAACATGGCTAAACAGCTTTGTGAATCAAAGAAATTAGACTTTGTGTATAAATCAATGGGTGAGGACTTTTCGCAAGAAGAGTTCTTTACTCAGTTCCCAACTGCAAGAACCTTTCCACAGATTACAATGGATGGTAAAGCAATTGGTGGATTTAATGAATTGAGAGAATTATTATGAGTAAAGATTGGGTAAAAGATATTGTTGACATGCAGTCAAAATACAGAACACATAGCTGGGTAGCAAACTCAGATATAGAAAAGTTGAAAGCGTTCTTGGAATTCAGAGTTAACTTCCTACAAGAAGAACTTGATGAAACAAGAACTGCTCAAAAAGATATCGACTCCGAAGAAATCGTTGATGGTTTAGTTGACCTTTGTGTAGTGGCAATCGGTACTCTTGATGCCTTCGGAGTCGATCCTTATAAAGCTTGGGACGCAGTTCTCAAAGCAAACATGGCAAAAGAAGTAGGTATTAAAGAAGGAAGACCCAACCCGCTTGGGTTACCTGATCTAATGAAACCTGAAGGATGGGTTGCTCCATCACATGAAGGTAACCACGGTATCCTGCCAACATTAAGAGAAGTATAACTTTCATGAATACTGTCTCCTATCTGTATATATATTTTATATGTAACAGAATTGTAACACAATTGTTGCATTAGAACCACCGCAATATAGGAGACAACATGACAAAAGCATTTAAAGCCTTTCATAAATTTATGAAATCAGGTAGAATTAGCAAAATAATCAACGAATACTGTAAATAATCCCAAATAACTATTGACATCATAAAGAAACTATGGTATAATAGTACTATAAATTGATAAACTAAATGGGAAACACATAAATGATTGATTTTAAATATGCAAACTATTACGGTTACTCTGATGTTAGTCCTTATGAAATTACTAAGGTTATTTCTGATCTTACTTTAGAGGTTCGTCCAATGAAAGCAACATTGGATCCCAATTTTAAATGTGAAACAGTTGTTGGTGGATTCTTCGGACATACTACTAATAACAACAAACAATCTTATTCTTACGAATCTATTGCCGATGCTGTGGTTACACGTATTCGATATAGTAAAGCAAAGAAAGGTTGGTTCAATAAGTACGGCCAACGTCATCTATTAGAAAATAAACCTGTTCGTTTTTATGACTACAACTTTTAAGGAGTAGATTATGGATAAGTTAACAGAATTACTTGAACGTGCTTTATATAAACATAAACAAGGTAAGCTGTGTGGTACAGGAGATCTGTACAAATCACTTATCGGTTCATTAGGTGAATCCAAGGTTGTTGAACTGACGGAAGGTGAAT